>Ga0265296_1000551_pt1 | contig 54476 bp, 45 predicted proteins | sample MunlanPumphouse1_FD_189073 | JGI IMG/M metagenome (GOLD analysis project Ga0265296, IMG submission 189073) | Groundwater microbial communities from a municipal landfill in Southern Ontario, Canada - Pumphouse #1 | ecosystem: Environmental > Aquatic > Deep subsurface > Groundwater | place...
TAAATTACAGAACACCAGAAGAAGCATTCCAAAAAGAGATTTTAAAACAAAAAAAACCACTGAATTGTGGTATTATTAGAGAAAGATTATTAACTAGTTAGTGTTCGGATTCGGGGGTGTGGGTAGCAGAGCATATCTTTCTATAAGATACTATCTTTATATAAAAAGTCAATAGCCAAAACAAAAAATAAGAAAAACCTATAAATAACAAGATTTATTTTATATCAAGAATTTTTACTTTAAAGAAAGGCTGACGATGACCATTTCTTTTTAAATAACGAGATTTTTGTTTATATTTTATAACCATCACTTTTCTAGAACGGCCAATTCCTACAATAAGAGCATCAACATCAGCACCCACGATATAAGGTGTACCAATAGTAGTATTTTTACCATCATCTACAAGAAGAACTTTATCAAAAACAACCTTGTCCCCGACTTTGTATTCTCCCTTCATTTTTTCAATAGAAACAACATCATCTTTTGAGACTTTGTACTGTTTTCCACCTGTTTGTATAACTGCAAATTTCATATATTCCATATTATATTAATTTTGTTGAAAAAGCAAGCCTAAGGTGTTATAATAAGCTTTATATGCAAACAAAAATTATTGAAAGATATTTTTTCTTCATTTTATTATTCGCTACTTTTATTTTCTCTTTTTTTATTTTTCGCCCTTTTTGGATAGTACTTGTTCTAGGTGCTTCTTTCTCTATAGTTTTATACCCTATTTATGAATGGCTAAATAAAAAACATCTTCCAAGTTGGCTTTCTGCTTTTCTTGTTGTATTTTTTTTCACTATAATAATTTGTGGCCCCTTATTTGGTATGGGAGTAATAGTTTTCAATCAATCTCAAGATTTATATAATACAATTATAAAAGGTGGAAATGTTACCCCTTTTCTTAATTCAATAAATGAATCAATAAATAAAGTATTGCCCCAAGGTATAACCTTTGACATAGGTCAAAAAATTTCTGAGTCTATATATTTTTTATCAAACAATATAGCAAAAATATTCAGTACCACTCTTTCTACAATGGTTTCTTTTTTCCTTATGCTTCTTTCTATTTTTTACTTTTTAAAAGATGGAGCGCAATGGAAAAAATCTTTAATACGACTAAGTCCTCTATCTGACGCAAATGATCAAAAAATTATTTCAAGACTTTCTTTAACAATAAATGGAGTAATAACAGGAAGTATTTTAATTGCCTTAATACAAGGTATACTAATGGGCATCGGACTTGCCTTTTTTGGTGTTCCATCACCTGCCTTATGGGGTGTCGTAGCAGCTATCGTTTCTTTAATACCTACAATAGGCACAGCTTTTGTTTCCGTTCCATCTGTTATCTTTTTATATACAACAGGACATACATTAGAATCAATAGGATTACTAATATGGTCAGCTTTATTGGTTGGAATGATAGATAATTTTTTAAGTCCAATTATAGTTGGTAAAAAAATAAATATTCCACCATTTTTGATTCTATTTTCTGTTTTAGGAGGAATAGTTCTTTTAGGACCTGTAGGTGTTTTGATTGGCCCACTTTCTGTAAGCTTACTTTATACATTAGTTTCAATATATAGAAATGAATTTAAACAAGAAAATAATTCTTAATTAATTTAAATATGTCATTAAAATTCTACAATACTCTCTCAAGAGAAAAAGAAAAATTCATACCTATTGATTCAAAAGAAGTCAAAATGTATTCTTGTGGCCCTACTGTTTACAATTACCCTCATATTGGAAACTATAGAGCCTATATTTTTGCAGATATCTTAAAACGTGTTTTGACATATGAAGGCTTTAATGTAAAACACATAATGAACTTGACTGATATTGATGATAAAACTATTTTAAATTCACAAAAAGAAGGAAAAACACTTAAAAAATTTACTGAATTTTATAGTGAAGAGTTTTTTAAAGATGAAAAAATTCTTAATATATTAAGCCCAAATAAATTTACGAAAGCTACAGATTATGTTGATGAAATGGTTAATATTATAAAAAAACTAATGGAAAATGGTTTAGCTTATAAGAGTACAGACAACAGTATTTATTTTGATATAAAAAAATTTAAAAATTATGGGAAACTTTCTCATCTTGTTTTAGAAGAACAGAAAGAAAATGCATCTGGAAGAATAAAAACAGATGAATATGAAAAAGATAATATTCAAGATTTTGCTCTTTGGAAAGCATGGGATGAAAAAGATGGAGATATTTTTTGGGAAAATGAATTAGGAAAAGGAAGACCTGGTTGGCATATTGAATGTTCTGCCATGTCTATGTCAAATTTAGGAGAACAAATAGATATCCATACTGGTGGTGTAGATAATATATTTCCACATCATGAAAATGAAATAGCTCAATCAGAAGGTGCTACAGGAAAACAATTTGTAAAATATTGGATGCATAATGAATGGGTATTAGTAGATCAGAAAAAAATGGCAAAATCATTTAATAATTTTTATACTTTAAAAGATGTTTTAGATAAAAATATTAATCCACTAGCTTATAGATTTTGGTTATTAATGGCTAATTATAGAACTAGAGTAAACTTCGTCTGGGAAGTCCTAGAAGGTGCTGAAATAGCCTTAAAACGCCTTTTTAAGCTCTATATTGAGCTTGGAAACGATATCGGTGAGATAAGCCAAAAATACCAACAAAAATTTAAAGAATATATAGAAGACGATCTTGACACACCAAGAGTACTTTCTCTTCTTTGGGATTTGGTAAAAGATGACACAGTTTCCCCTGCTGATAAAAAAGCAACAATTTTAGATTTTGATAAAGTTTTAGGACTTGATTTTGAAAACATAAAAGAAGAAAAGATTCCAGAAGAAATTAAAAAATTTGTTGAAGAACGTGAGCAAGTTCGAAAAGATAAAAATTTCAAAAAATCAGATGAATTAAGAGCTAAAATAAATTCTTTGGGTTATGAAATAAAAGACTCCTCTGAAGGTCCACAAATTTCTAAGATTTAAAATAAAACAGCTCATTCAAAAGAATGAGCTGAACTAAAAAGATAACTTTTAAAATTCTTTTTTAAATGCAAAGAACAAGCATTTTATAACATATGGTACAAAAATTGAACTATCAACTTTTTGATTAAAAGTAGAAACGGCATCGTCAATTTCTTTTAACCCTATTGGAAAAAAGATTTCCTGCCTAATATTCATCTTTTTAATTACATAATCAAGGAGAGGATTAAAGTTTTGAACAATTCTCTCTTTTACTTCCTTGTAAGGAATTTCTTTATAATAGAGAACAAGTCCTGAAAAATAAAGGTCTTCCTTAGTATAGACATAACCATTTATTAATTCCTCTAGTTCTAGAGATAAATCCTTTTCAGAAACGATCAATTTATTACTTTTCATAGCAAGCCTCTCATATTTATTTGACAAATTTATTTAAATAAAGAATAACATATCTTATTTTTCTGTCAATTTCTGCATAAAAAATTATTTTGCAAAAAAGATTACAATTTAGTACTATTAAACGCATATGATAGATAGAATAATAAATACAAAAAATATAAAAGAAGCTGATGTAGTCTTATTAAGTGCTCCTTATGAACATAGTGTATCTTTCATGGGAGGTACAGCAAAAGGTCCTAAAAAAATTATAAATTGTTTAGATAATAATCTAGAACTTTTTGATGTTGAATTACATTGTGAACCAGCAAAAAAAATAAAAACAGCACATATAGAAATTACTGAATTAAATAAATTAATTCCAGAAAAAGCAGTTCAAAAAATAAATTCTGAATATCAAAAATTATTAAATGATAATAAATTTGTGATTATGTTAGGAGGAGAACATACAGTATCATTTGGAGCTCTTGAAGCAATTTCAAAAAAAGAAAATCCAAAAGATATAACTATATTACAAATAGATGCTCACCAAGATCTTCGTGACAACAATAGTGATTACAGCGAAGATAATGATAAATTTGCACATTCTTGTGTGATGCGTAGAATACATGAACTCGGCTTCCCTATTGTACAAGTAGGAATCAGAACATATTCAAAATACGAATATGAATATTGGCAAAAAAATAAAAAAACAATAACAGTTTTTGAATGGAATAAAAAAGAAATTCCAATAAATACAATATTGAAATCAATAAAAACAAAAAAAATTTATATTACAGTTGATGTAGATGGTTTTGATCCTAGCTTTATGCCAGGCACAGGTACGCCAGTCCAAGGAGGATTAAATTGGTATTATGGTTTGGATTTAATTGAAAAAGCTATTGATAAAAAAGAATTAGTTGGAGCTGATATTGTGGAAGTTTCTCCACAACGTGATTCAGTTCTTACAGAATTTGGAGCAGCACTTATTTGCTATAAAATGATGGCTCATAAATTTAAGAAGAAGCTTCTTTCTTAAGAATCTTCTTGCGTAAAATAGCAAAACTAATTATTGTATTAATCACTATAAAATAAATACCTAAAGAATATATAGAAAAAATCCATTCTTTTATTATTAATAACCCTAAAATATTATTTAATATACCAACTATATATACATAAGATGACTCTGTTTCTGGAAATTTCCATGATTTTACAATAGTAGGAATAGCAGCTAAACCATCGCTAAGAATTACAAAAATAATAGATATCTCAATATTGTGTGTCCAAACATATAAACCTAAAGCTATTAAAGATAAAAAACCACATATTGAATCAAATAAAGTAATTTTCCAATAACCATTTTTCAAATATAAAGAATAAACCATAACTAAAAAAGGTCCAAAGCCCATCATAAATACAGGCAAAACTGAAAGTCCGGCACCTGCCTTCAATTGGAAAAACACACCAATAAAAGGTGCCAACATCCAAATAAACCAAGAAACTAAATTTGGTTTAGCATGTCCTAAAAACATACTTCTCAAATAAGAAATTTCTCCTATCAAATTTAACAAAACTCCAATGTAAATTATATTTTCTGGTAACATATTTTTTAATACACCTCTTTATTATAACAACTCTCACAATAAACTATCTCAGGACGGTCTGGAGAATAACTAGTCTCAAATTCATTACTACATCCTTCTTTCATACATTTTCTGTGCCATAAATCTAATGCTGGCATAACTTTAAATCTTTCATAATGTCTACAATTTGAACATAAAATAGGCAATGGTATATTGTGTTTTTTATAGAACTTAAATTCATAATCTGTTATACGAAAAGCGGCACTACACTGATAACTACAATCTCCTTTATGAGCACATCCCAAAACTTCTTTTAAAATATTTTCACTTACATTGTCTATATTATCTGGAATTTTTTCTGGGATAACTGTAATTTCAAATTTCTTTGTATTTAAATGACGCCATGGATATCCTTTTTCTTTGGCAGTATCTTCTGTAATAGGAAAAAATTCTTGGGCCAGAGTTTCATTATAAGCCCAAGGTGATAACTCTATTGGAAAAAATTCACCATATTTATAAATCCTACCCATATTGTCAACAAAAGGATTGGAGTTCATTTGTTTAATAATTTCTTCGCGAAATTTTTTATATTCTTCTTCAGAATAAACTTTATTCAGAATTGCGTTTTCTGTATTTACAAGAGAGATACAACCAAACAAATTAGAACAATTTCTGCAAGATTCTGTATAATCAGCATTTCTCACAGAATCCATTGCGGAATAACTAAATTTGACATTGTAATCATGTAACGCACCTGTTGTATATTCATAAAGTAATTCTGACCATCCACCATAATCAAAATCCATAGAATCTTTAATATCAAAAGCCCTATAACAATATCTCACATTTTCTATGTTATAAATTTCAAAACAATTTTTACCATTTTTTACATTTAAAAGATTATTGCCTGTAACATTCACGCATTTATTAATATTTCCAAAACGATAAATAGCTTTCTTTTTTATCTCATCAAATTTTTCTAATAAAACTTGGCGAGAAACTCTACTTTTCAAATCAAATTTTTCTATTTCCTTAAAATATTCTTCTTTCTTATATTCTTTATTATTGATACAAAATTGTTTATTTCTTAAATTATAAGAAAAAAAACAGTTACTACAATTTACGCAATCAACCAAATAATAAGAGTCTACGCAGCTCCGACATAGTAAAAGATACTGTGAATTATAATTACTCTGCGCTTCAACATTTTCATATAAACTTTCAGATCCATTTATAATATTTAAACAATCTACAATATCTTTAGATTTATCAACTGATTTTGAATAAAAAATATTCTCTGAATTCTTTACAACAGAGACAGACAAATAAACATTTTTTGATTCTCCGACCATATTTGAGTAATCTGAATCTAAGCAGTTTCTCTGCCACATAGCCAATCTTGGAACAACATTAGATAATTCTTTATATTGTTCAAAAAATGACTTAGATATATCATATTCTCTACCATAAGAAACTGGATCCCACTTGTCTCCATACCAACATTCTCGACAATAGACAGGGAAAGGAGAAGATTCATTATATATTGCAATAATATTTTTATTGCATAAATCACAAATACGGCGATATAACGCTCGTTCATTTCGCCAAACAAAACGTCTTTGTCTTCTACACTCTGGGCAAAAAGTAGGTGGGGGGACTTTTATTTTTTCATAAAAATTAAAATCTTCTGGCTCTATTGTAAAGTCTTTTTTGCAGTTTTGACAGATTTTAGTTTCGTTTTGATATTCCACTTACTTTTTACTTTATGAACTTTATAAACTTTCTACTACCTTATATTCCCTCCTTTTTAAGTTGTTCAATAATTTCACGAGATTTACGAGAAAGTCTTTCAGGCAATTTTATTTTAAGTTTAATTAATAAATCTCCACGTTTACTTTTTGAAGAAGGTACACCCTTACCTTTCACACGAAGAATTTCATTGATAGATACACCTTCTGGAATTTTGACACTTATATCTCCATCTAATGTTTTTATAGGATATTCTGTACCCAAAAGAGCATCTGAGAGTTTCAAATCTAAATTCATAACTAAATCGTTACCTTCTCTTTTAAATATTGCATGTGGCGTAATATTTATTTTTATATAAAGATCTCCAGGTGTTCCTTTTGCAATAGCTTCACCACCACTAGTCATCCTTATCATTTCACCATCTCGAATACCAGCAGGAATATTTAAAGAAACTTCTACTTCTTTTCGTAATACTCCTTTACCTTTACAATTTTCACATTTTTCTTTTGGAACCTCTCCAGATCCTAGACATTCTTCACAAATTTTTGTACTTGAAATATTTCCCAAAATAGTTCTTTTTACTTCACGAACTTTACCTTGACCATTACAATATTTACAAGTCTCCAACCTTGTCCCAGGTTTAGCACCAGAATTATTACAAACAGAACAATTAGAAGTTTTAGTAATTAAAACTTTTCTACTAACACCAAAAATTGATTCAGAAAAAGAAATCTGAATTTCTGTAGATATATCTCGTCCACGCCTAGCTTGTGTTCTTCCTCCACCCATACCAGACCCACTGAAAAAATCACTAAAAATATCATTCAAATTTCCCATATCAAAACTTGAGCCAAAATCTGCACCACCACCATTTGAGAATCCCGAAAAATCAAAACCTTCAAAACCACTTTGTCCTGCTCCTCCATATCCTCCCTGTCCCATGCTTTCAAATTGAGATCCAAATTGATCATATTTTGAACGTTTGCTATCATCCGAAAGTACTTGATAAGCCTCATTCACTTGTTTGAACTTTTTTTCGTCTCCTTCTTTTTTGTCAGGATGATATTTATGGGCTAATTGATAAAAAGCCTTTTTTATCTCATCTTTTGAAGCCCCTTTATTTACACCCAAAATTTCATAATAATCTTTACTCATAAGGGTATTATATCATAGGTTCTGCTTCTTGAGAATTATTCTTTTTTTCTTCTTTTTCCTGAATTTCTTCTTCAACTTCTTCTTTACCTGATTTTTTCTTGCCCTTTCCTTCAATAATAGCTTTTTCTTCTGTACTTCTTATAATAGTTGCTTCTTCTTCCATAATAAGTTTTTGGGCATCATCTTTTGAAATTGAATATTTTCTACGAGATGCTTCAATTATTTCATCTCTATATGATGGATGTGTTGGAGGAAGAACTCTGAGAGTCTCTGCAGAAAACGGATCATAAGATTCTCCATCTATCGTCATTTTTATATAAAATTCTGCAACTGCTAGATTAATCATATCTTTAACTTCAAAAACAGGAGCAAATTCAGGTTTCATTTTTACTGCATCTTCTCCACCAATACGAAAAGTAATAACACTACCACAATTACCAAGTACCGCTTGATGGACTTTTGGTAGAATTTGACCAACATATTGATGAGCAATAGTTAAATTTAGAGCATATTTTCTAGCTTCTGATAAAATATTTTCAAATGTCTGAGTAACTACGTTTTGAAACTCATCTACATATAGATAAAAATCTTTACGATCTTTTTCTGGAATAGCAGCACGCTCCATTCCAGCTTGTTTTATTTTTGTTAAAAACATTGAACCTAAGAAAGAAGAATTTTCTTCTCCTAATCGTCCTTTTGAAAGATTAATTAATATTATTTTCTGCTGATTCATAAGTTCGCTGATATCTATTTTATTTTGTTTTTGGCCGAAAATATTTCTAAGTAATGGATCTGAAAGAAATTGTCCAAGTTTATTTACAAGCGGAATAATAGCATCTGTATCAAATTTTTCAGACCAGTCCGCAAATTCTATAGCGAAGAATCTTTTGACCATATCGTCTGTAATATATTCGACTACTTTCTGTCTATAATTCCTATCTGTCAACATTGATATCATTCCACGCATCGTCGCATGTGGATAATCTAATAATGCCAAACAGGTAAAACGAAAAACGTGCTCAAGACGTGGTGTCCAATTTGCTCCGAACTGTTTTTGAAAGACTTCTATAAGACCCTGTGTCAATTGAAACTTAAACAAAGGGTCAACATTTGCAAGAGGATTGAAAGAAGCTGGAAAATCTAAGTCTGTAGGATCTATAATACAGACATCCTCTATTCGTTCTTTAGGTATAAAATCAAGTATTGCATCTATCTCATCTCCGTGTGGATCAATAAGACAAATTCCATGATTATAAGTTATATCCTGACGCATAAAAAGCTCAAGCATTTTACTTTTACCAACACCAGATTTTCCAATGATATAAAGATGTCTCCTTCTATCTATTCTTTTAATACCAAAAATAAACTTTTTTTCTTCTAAAGAAGCAACATAATTTGTACGTCCAATAAAAGAAACCTCTTCAGGTTTTACTTTTCCAAATACTGGTAATTCTGGTGGAGGTGGAGCATATTTGATTATTTGCACTCGATTTAGTTTTGGCATATATATAGCTTATTTTACTACAAAATTAGCATAAATTCTACCTCACCCCTTTGCTTTTCCCCTCTCCTGTCAGGAGAGGGTTAGGGTGAGGTTAATATACCTCTTTATTATAACACTGCTCACAATAAACTATTTCTGGCCTGTCGGGAGAATAACTTGTTTCGAATTCATTTGGGCAACCGGGTTTCATACATTTTCTGTGCCAAACACGAGAAGGAGTACGAAGTGAAAAACGTTTTTCCAAACGACAAAAGAAACAATTTCTAGGTATGGGAATTTGCCATTTTTTATAAAAAGAAAGTTCATTTGGGATAATTTTATAATTTCTTTTACATTTAGTGCATTCTAAAATCTCATCTAAAATACTATTTGAAATATCGTTAATGTCTTCCGAAGTTTCTTTAAAAGTAGTTTTCCCTTTCGTTTGCTGTAAATTTTCTTGAAAACGAAGCCCGGAATTTATTATTTCATCCTTTGTCATCGGAAAAGATAAATTTGCCATTGATTCATTATAAGCAAACGGTGAATACTTCATTGGGAAAAACTCTCCCCATTCTCCTGTCTTTTTCATATACTCAATTATTCTTCCTTTTAAATTTTCATATTTTCCTTTGGAATATTGTTTATTAAAAATAGAATATTCGCCATGTTTTAATGCCACACAACCAAAGCAATTATTTGAAGATTGGCAAGATTCTGAATATAAAATATTCATACATTTCCAGGTGTAAATGGTAAATAAAGCCCGATTTGAATTATCAGGTGTTAATCCTTCATAACATTCCGAGAGTTGTCCGCCGACTGACAAATCATAACTATCTTTTTGAGTATCACCATTTTCTATATATTTACTATTTTCAGACTTTCTGTTGTGAAAAACATATTTAGAATTTTTACTATTTGTTAAATTATTCCCAATACAATTTAAGCAATTTCTAAAAGATGCATATTTTCTTGGTTTGGTTAATATAAAATTCTCAAATTCGACTCTTGCTTTTTCGCTTCCGCTGAAAGTTTCAAGTTTGTAAGATTTTAAGACTTTTTTGTATTCTTCTTTTGTATACTGTACATTTTTTATGCAGTATTTTTTATTTCGTAAATTAATACACAAAAAACAAGATTCACAACCACTACAATCGTAGCAAAAAGAGCAGTTTATGAGAGCTGAAGAATAATATACATTTCTGCAACCGAAACACTTTTCGCTATACATTGTTTCGTAAAGTCCTTCTCCCGTCCCCCAAATACCCATTGAGTCAACCGTGTCTTTTGCATCAGCGGCATAACAAAGATACATGCAATCTTGTATGTACCAAGCGACCATACACATATAGCAATTTTTGCCATAAGCAAAATCTTGTGTATATTCGCAGTTTTCACTGCCTATATTATTATCATTAAAAAGAGAAATAGATGGCACTTTTAAGCGAAACTCTGAAAACTGTTCAAAAAATGGGCGAGAAAAATCAAAATCTTGACTATAGGATTTCGGATTCCATTTATCACTCCACCAGCATTTATTACAATAAATAATTTGAGGATTATCAGGTGAATAAACCGAAATTATATTTCTTTTACATAAATCACATTTTCTATTATAGAAAATAAAATCGTTTCGCCAAGCTAATCTCCTCTGCCTTCTACACTCTGGGCAAAAAGTCGGCGGCGGAACGATAATTTTTTCATAAAATCCAAAATCGTCCGGCTCTATTGTGAAGTCTTTTTTACAATTTTGGCAAATTTTTGTTTCACTTTTATATTTCATAATCTATCATCTTTACTTACTCCAGTTTGTAAGGATATTGTTTCTAATACACTTCCTTGTTATAACAAGCTTCACAGTATATAATTTCAGGTCTGTCTGGTGCATAGGCTGTTTCAAATTCATTTTTACATATTCCTTCATGTATATGATTTTTTTTATCACACATACAAGATCTATGCCAAAGCTTCATTGGGTTACGTTTTTTTAACCTATTCTCGTGACGACAAAAGAAACAAAGCCTAGGTAATGGTACTCCTATTTTACGATATAAATTCAACTCATCTATTGTTATTTTATAAGCTCCACGACAATAGTTCCCTTTTCCTTTATTTTCACATTCAATTATTTCTTTAGTTATATAATCATCAACATTTTTTAAATCATCTGGAATATCTTTTAATTCAATTGTCTTTCCATATTCATTAACTTTTCTGTCACGCCATCTATAACCCATCTCCTTTGCACGTTCTTTAGAAATTGGAAAATAATCTTGTGCTTGAGTCTCATTGTAGCAAAAAGTTGAAAGCTCTGCAGGAAAAAATTCTCCATATTTATAGACAATTCCTCTTTTATCTATATATGGTACTTCATTCATTTGCTCTTTTATTTTAGGAATAAGATTTTCATATTCAACTTTCCCATATTGTTTATTTAAAATACAATATTTTTTACTTCTTAAACCATAACACCCAAATAAACTAGAACAACCATGACAATTAAATGAATATTCTACATCATTAGAACTATAAACCACACTCGTAAAAAAATTTCTAAAATTTCCTATTCCTGTATCAAAAGATTCATATACAAGCTCAGCCAATCCTATACCTGGACCAGAATCATAAACGTCTTTAACATTTATAGCCAACCAATGAGAATTTTTTGCATCTTCAACATTACCACTTATATCAAAACAAATTTTACAATTTTTAGCACCTTCTAAATTGTCACCAGTTGAATTCACTGTTTTTATTTGAACAGAAAAACGATGTAATGACTTCAAATATATTTCATTAAATTTATCCTTAAGTTCTAAAATAGTTTTGTGGCTATTTAAATTATATACTGCTAATTCACGATTATATTCTTCCTTAGAAAGCTGTTTATTCCACATACAATGTGACTTGTTGCGTAAATTACAACAACCAAAACAATTTGTACATCCTGTGCAATCATATAAAAAATAAGAATCAACACAGCTTTTACATTTAATGGAATACAGTAAATGATAACTATCTGAGCAAATGACATCTTCATAGCAAAGTTCTGAACGATGTAAAATATAAGAATCAGAACATTCTCTAGTTTCAGAAATTCTGTTTGAATAAAGTGTTTTTTCTATTTTCCAAGAAGCAGACGACATATAACTATCTTTACTTTCTTCTGCTACATTACAATAGTCACTATTCGTAGCTTTTATGTTTGATAAACATTGAATAGGAATTTGATTTATTAATTCCCTCCATTGCGAAAAAAAAGATTTAGAAAAATTATATTCTTTGCCATAGAATAATGGATCCCATTCATCACCCCACCAATATTTAGAATCATATACTACTAGTTTTTCATCTGGATGAATAAAAGAAATTAGAGTTTCATCATGACTTGGAGCGTCACATTTTCTTTTAAAAAAAGATATTTCATTCCTCCAACATAAACGTCTCACTGTGCGACATTCTGTACAAAATGTAGGTGGAGGAACCTTTATTTTTTCATAAAACAAAAAATCTTCTGACTCTATAATAAAGTCTTTTTTACAATTCTGACAGTTTTTTGTTTCATTTTTCATTTCTATTCCAAAATTTTTCTCAAAACATCTTCTGGAACTTCTTTTACCTTATCATTTTTTAACTCAGTTTTTTGTACAACTTCTTGAACCTTATCTGGTTCTGGTACTGGAATTGGGGTTGGGGTTGGGGTTGGGGTTTCAACTTCTGTAGACACTACTGTTTTTGAAATAAAATCCTTTAATGTATTCATACTCTCTTTACTAGCAGATCTATCATTAACCACATTACTAGATATTGGTTTTGTATTTTTTAATTCACTAAGAGATATTGACGGTATAACATCTGGTTTTTTTTCTTCTTTTTTTTCTTCACGTATTACATTTTGACTAGATATAGTTTTATTTTCTGAAAGAACTTTATTTAAAACTTCTTTGAGAGCTAAATTTTCCTTTTGAACAGGTTTATCTTTAATAAAAACTTTTTTAATAGAAGAAAATATTTTAGGAGCTAAAATTGGAATATTTTTAGAAAAAACTTTTTTATTTAAATCACTTTCTATTGGTTTATCTATTCTTTCTGGATATCTTTCAATATTTTCATTTCCATCTCCATCTTTTTGTTTAAATTCTATACCTAAATCAGCTAACGGTTTATAAAACTTTGTTTCATCTTGTTTAATTTGCTTTATTGACCCAGCAATAGGCTTTAATTCTCCAGACTTTATCTTTGCTATGCAATCTCTACAATATACGGCTCTACCTGGTTCTGGTTTAAATGGAACCATCGTATCCTTTTTACAAACAGAACATTGTGTAGCAAATTTCTCTACTCCACCAGTATCACTATCATTACCAATAGACATTCCACTCCAATTATTTATTTCCCTTTCAACTACCTCTTTTGATTTGCAATAAAGTGCACGAGAAGATTTTATAACTTCTTCTTCAATTTCTTTGTTACCAGATTTAACCATTGGCGGAAGAGTTTTAGCTGAAAATGGACGAGACGAAACACCATCTATCATTAATTTCAAATATATTTTAAAGTTTGGTAAACTTACAATATCTTGGGGTGTAAATTCTGGTTCAAATTCTTTTTCTAAAAATTCTGCGTCATCCGCACCAACTCGAAACACCATCATTGTGCCAACGTTACCAAAAATAGCATCTCTGACGCTTGAATTCTTCTCCATGATAAGTTGAGCTGTATATTGATGTGCAACAGTAAGATTTAATTTATATTTTCTAGCTTCAGATAAAATACCAGCAAAGGCTTCAGTCACAAAGTTTTGAAATTCATCGACATAAAGATAAAAATCTTTTCTTTCATCTTCAGGAATACGTACTCTTTCCATCGCAGCAAGCTGAATTTTAGTAATTATCATTCCCCCTAAAAGTGAAGAGTTATCTTCACCAATACGCCCCTTAGAAACATTTACAAGAAAAATCTTACCCTCATTCATTATGTCAAAAATATTTATAGTACTTACTGATTGACCTACAATATTTCTAATAATAGAAGTTGAAAGAAATTGTCCGACTTTATTTTGTATCGGTGCAATAGCTTCATTTCTAAATTTATCTTGCCAAGCTTCATATTCATGTACCCAAAAAGCTTTAATAACAGGATCTTTCAAGTTCGCAATTATTTTTTGACGATAATCTTTATCAACCAACATTCGAGGAATACCAAGAAGTGTAGAACCAGGAGTATCAAGCAATGCTAAAATTGCATTATTTAAAATATATTCCATACGAGCAGACCAAGCATTCGCCCAAATTTTCGTAAAAATACCCATGAGACCAGATGCAACTAAATGTTTATATTTTGGATCAATTAATTCTAAAACATTAAAACCAATATGAAAATCAGTGTCGGCTGGATTAAAATAAACAACATCTTTCATACGATCTTTCGGTATTGCAGAAAGTATACCTTCAACAAGTTCTCCATGTGGGTCTACTACACAAACACCATCACCATTCTGTATGTTCTGTATAACCATATTAAACATAAGGACAGATTTACCTGTACCTGATTTTCCAAGAATATAAATATGTTGACGTCTATCTTTACGCTTTATGCCAAAAAGCTGATTTTTATCCCTATAAGTAGTATTCCCAATATATGTAATTTCTTTATTTTTTGGTATTTCGTGCAAATCCATATGGGTAAATTATACAATAAAAATCAATAAAAATAAAACTTTTTTAGTATATCTCAGCTTGGTAACATTTTTCACAATAGATCATCTCCGGTCTATCTGGTGAGTAAGAAGTTTCAAATTCATTTTGACAACCTTCTTTCATACATTTTCGATGCCAGAGTTTAAATGGATTTCTACGTTTAATTCTATTTGCATGTCTACAATAAAAACATCTTCTTGGAATTGGAATCTGCATTTTTTTATAAAAAATTAATTCATTTTGAATAATTTTATAATTTCTTCTACATTTAATACAACATAATATTTCTTCTAAAATAGAATCATCAACTTTATTTATATCATCTGAAATATTTTCTGATTTTAATGTTTCCTTGTCAATAGTTTTCTGTATATTATATTGCCAAGTATATCCATTTTTCTCTATTTCCTCCTTAGAAAGAAAAAACTGTTCTGGGGCTATTGTCTCATTATATCCAAATGGTGATAATTCTATTGGAAAGAATTCTCCATATTTATAAATATTTCCTCTTTTATCTACATAAGGCATATCATTCATATGTTTTATTATCTTAGGTACTAATTCTTCATATTCTTCTTTTGTGTATTGTTTATTAAAAATACAATAATTTGAATTTTTAAGACCAACACAACCAAAAATATGCTTACAGTTATGACAATGTTGAGTATAACGAATATCTTGACTTTTAACTGAAAAAATCCCAAAAAGATTTAATTGTGAATGATCTACTGTAATACCATCATAACATTCTAAAAGTTCTCCTGAAGTTGAAAGATCATAACAATCCTTTGGAGCATCACCATTATCTATATATCTACAATTTTCTGGTGCTTGTATACTAAAACAATATTTAGAATTTTTTCCATTAAAAAGCAAATCTCCAGTACAATTTAAACTTTTAAACATATAACAAAAACGTCTAGGATAATTAACAATAAAAGAATCAAATTCTTCTTGTGCTTTTTCTATCCCTAAAAAAGTATATAGTTTATATTCATTTAAAATTTTTTTATAATCCTCTTTTTTATATTGTTTATTTTTGAAATAATACTTTTTACTACGAAGACCAAAGCACATAAAACAATTAGAACAATCTCTACAATCATATAAAAAATTTGATTCTACACACGACAAACAAAATTGAGAATTTTTTAATTGATAAGAACTATCACAATTAATACATTCATATTGCCATTGACTTTGTTTCATAATATTTAAACAATCCATCATATCTTTACTCCCTCCAACCATATAAGTACTATACATAACATTCTCAATATGCCATGAATAAAAAGTCATATAACAATTTTTTGCAAACCAAGTATCGTGACTATACTCACAATTTAAACTTGCTATACCATCGTCATTTACTGTAGCCGAATGTGGAACTTTTTTTATAAGTTCTATATATTGAGTAAAAAATGATTTTGAAAAATTATAATCTACTGCATAACTTTTTGGATCCCATTTATCGCTCCACCAACATTTATTACAATAAACTAAAATATTTGATGTTAAAGAATATAATGCAACAATAGATTTTTGACACAAATCACATTTACGACTATAAAGAGACATATTATTACGCCAAGCTAATCTTCGTTGACTTCTACACTCCGGACAAAAAGTTGGTGGAGGGACTTTTATTTTCTCATAAAATCCAAAATCATCTGGCTCAATTATAAAGTCCTTTTTGCAGTTTTGACAATTCCTAGTTTCGGATTGCATAACAATATAATATGCTCTTTTTTGATCAAAATCAAAAAGCCAAACGCGGGAGCGTTTGGCTTTTTTCTTATTTCGTTTCCCCTTCAGGTTTTTCTCCTTCTTTATATTCAGCATCGTGAACTTCAGGGTTTTGTTCTTCAGCTGTAGTAGAAGCAGATTCTCCACCAGCAGCTTTACTTATAGCTTCACCAATTTTAGACATTTCAGCAGATAATTCTTCAGTAGCTTTTTTAATTGCTTCAATATTGATACCACCCTCCCCGGCGGGTAAATCTTTTACACTCCTTAAGGCAGTTATCTTTGCATTCACATTATCTTTCACATCAGCTGGAATTTTTGCTTCATTGTCTTTCAATGCTTTTTCGGCCGTGTAAATAATCATCTCCGCTGTATTTTTTATATCCACAGTTTCTCTTTTCTTTTTATCCTCTTCCGCATGAACTTCTGCGTCTGCTTGCATTTTTTTAATATCTTCTTCTTTTAATCCGGAACTTGCTTCTATTTTAATTGATTGAGCTTTTCCGGAAGCTTTATCTTTTGCAGTTACATTCAATATTCCATTTACATCAATATCAAAAGTCACTTCTACTTGAGGCATACCTCGAGGAGCTGGTGGAATTCCATCTAGAATAAAACGTCCAAGAGATTTATTATCAGATGCCATAGGACGTTCTCCTTGTACTATATGAATTTCAACAGAAGTTTGATTATCAGCAGCAGTTGAAAATACTTGTGATTTAGATGCTGGAATAGTTGTATTTCTATCAATTAACTTTGTGCCAACACCACCCAATGTTTCAATACCAAGAGAAAGTGGAATAACATCCAAAAGTAAAACATCACGCACATCTCCAGCTAGTACACCTGCTTGTACGGCGGCACCCAAAGCTACAACTTCATCAGGATTAATAGACATATTTGGAGTTTTACCAAAAAGATTCTTTACAGCTTCTACAATCATAGGCATCCTTGTCTGGCCACCAACCATTATAATTTCATTTATTTCATTCATCTTAAATGGTGAAGCTTCTAGTGCTCTTTTTGTTATTTCAATAGAACGATCTATATATTCTTTTGCTAAAGATTCAAGAGTTGCACGGGACATCTTCAAAAGTAAATGTTTTGGACCTTCTGCGTCAGAAGTAATAAATGGAATATTTATTTCTGTTTCTATTGTTGTAGAAAGTTCGTGTTTAGCTTTTTCTGCAGCTTCTTTTAATCTTTGGTGCGCTAGTGGATCTTTTCTGACATCAATGCCAGATTCTTTTTTATATTCTTCAGCAATCCAGCTAATAATTTTTCGATCAATATCACCTCCACCCATATGGGAATCTCCATCGGTAGATTTTACTTCTATCACATCATCTCCAATTTCAAGAACAGAAACATCAAAAGTTCCTCCACCGAAATCATAAACAACTATTTTTTCATTTTTCTTTTTATTAAATCCATAAGCCAAAGCTGCTGCGGTAGGTTCATTAATAATTCTCTTAACATCAAGTCCTGCTATTTGTCCTGCATCTTTTGTTGCTTTTCTTTGTGCATCATTAAAATATGCAGGGACCGTAATCACAGCTTCAGTTATTTTTTCTCCTAATTTAGCTTCAACATCAGCTTTTATTTTTTGTAAAAGCATTGCAGAAATCTCTTCTGGACGATAAAACTTCTCTGACATTTTTACTTTTACTCCACCATCTTCTCCTGCTTCAATCTTAAAAGGAGCTGTTAATTTATCTTTTTGTACTTCAGGGCCATCATACCTATGACCCATATAACGTTTAATTTCAGAAATTGTATTTTCTGGATTTGTAACTGCTTGTCTTTTTGCAAGAAGTCCTACAATACGATCACCATTTTTTGCTGTAGCAATTACAGAAGGTGTCGTACGATTACCTTCCACATTTTCAATAATTTTTGGCACACCACCTTCAATGAAAGCGACTGCCGAATTTGTTGTACCTAAATCTATACCTATTATCTTACTCATATTTTTTGTTTATTTAATTAAACTTATAATAATTCCCCTCTTGAGGGGTGGCTCGCTTGCGAGACGGGGTGGAAAATTCATCCACCTCCCCCTTCGGGTACTCCTCAAGAGGAGAATTAACAATCATTTTGCGACCACGAATTACTTGTATAAAAGTAGTATATATGATAGGATATATATATGTCAAGTAAAATTCAATATTCCAATAAAATACTTAAGATTTTAGCTGAAAAACCAGCTATTCCTGTGGATGAAATAAAAAAAATTCACCTCTCCCCAACCCCTCTCCTTAGTAAGGAGAGGGGTGAAAGAGTGAAGTCTAGTTATGCTCTGACTCGTTCTATAAAGAACCTCGTTGAATCTGGCTGTATTGAGATGCTTAAATCTGATAATAAAAATTATTTAAAACTTACAAAAAAAGGTAAAAATAAATTAAATTCCATCAAACTTGAAGGAGATGGTGCCCTCGTATCTACAGCATGGGATGGATTATGGAGAATCATAATTTTAGATATACCAGAAGAAAGAAAAAGTGAACGAGAAGCTTTGCGTTATCTTCTTAAGAAAGCAAATTTTGTTTGCATAAAAAATACTGTATGGATTTCTCCACTACCATATGAACATCTTTTTACAAATATCAAAAAAGATTTAAATCTAGGAACAGAACTTATGATTATCATCACAGATAAAATTGATGAAGAAACAAAATTAGCTTTTTTAAAAAGTATAAAAAAATAAAAATTTCAAAAGATTTCTGAGCCTTCGCCCTCGGAGTCCATGAGGACAGGGAACCAACACGACTCTTAAAATCTTTTAAATTTTTATTTTTAAAGAAAAAGCGAATATTAAAAGTTTTCGCCTGCGGGCACTGGCTTCGTTTTGTCCGCCAGAAAATTTTTGATATTCGCTTTTTCTCAGATTACATTTTTGAAACCCCCAGCTTGAAGATCCCAAAGTTTTTTGTAAAGACCACTTTCTTTATTAAGAAGTTCTTCGTGTGTTCCATCTTCAATAATTTTTCCTTTTTCAAGGACTATAATTCTATCCATTTGTCTTATTGTTGAAAGTCTATGAGCTATGACTATCGTCGTCTTCCCTTTTATAAGTTTAACAAGTGCATCTTGAATTAAAGATTCAGAGTGTGAATCAAGTGAAGAAGTTGCTTCATCTAATATAAGTATAGGTGCATCTTTTAAAATAGCACGAGCAATAGCCACACGTTGACGTTCACCACCTGAAAGCTTCACTCCACGCTCACCTACATATGTCTTATATTTTAATGGTAATTGCTCTATAAAGTCATCACAGTGCGCTAAGTGTGCTGCGTTTAATACTTCTTCATTAGTAGCATCACGTCTACCATAACAGATGTTTTCCATTAAAGTACGATGAAAAAGCACAGGATCTTGGGGGACAAAGGCTATTTGCTCCCGAAGATTTTCTTGAGAAATCTTATTAATATCTATGTTATCAATAGTAATTTGACCATCTGTTAAATTAAACAATCTCATAAGAAGACGTACAAAAGTTGTCTTTCCTGCCCCAGAAGAACCAACTATAGCTATCTTTTGTCCAGCCGGTATTGTTAAAGAAAAACTATCTAAAACTTTTGTATTATTATTTTTATAAACATAAGTCACTTTATTAAAAACAACTTCCCCTTTTACATTTTTTGCAATTTCTTTTGGATCATCAACAATTTCATATGGTGTATCAAAAATTAAAGCCATTTCTTGAGCGTTAGCAAAACTATCATAGTAATTTCGAATAATACTAGCAAAACTCCATAAATTTTCACCAAGACGAACAAAATAAGTTTGTAACAATATCATTACAGGTAAAGTAATAAGAGAAATTTGCCAATCACCAATAGCTACCCAAAAAATAATAAATTCAGTAATTATTAAATAAAAACTTTGAATAACAGTAAGCCCTTCCCATAAATACCAATTAAAAATAGTTGCTTTTTGTTGTTCTTCAATTACATCTCCTGCATATTTTTTTTCATATTCATTTCCTGTAAAAAACTGTATTGAAGAATGATTTCCAATAGCATCTGCCAAAACACCCGTAGTTTTACTATCAGCAATAGAAGCTAAAACATCATATTTAAGTTTATATCTAGTGTAAATAAAAGCAGTAACTAAAAATACGACACAAAAAACACCTAAAATATAAGCATATTTGGGAAGTAAAGTATAAATAGCTATCACTGTTCCAACACTACGTATAAACAAAGGTAAACCATCTTGAGATATCTTATCTGTTAATTTTTCAAAAGCATTTGCATACTTAGCGATTTTTTGAGTTAATGAACCACTAAAATTATTTGCAAAAAATGAATGTGAATGACCAATCATATATGAAAAAGCTTGTTCACGAAGACCTGCCTTCACGTGTGATTCAAAATAAGCAAGAGCAAATCCTGAAATTCGACGCATAGCCCAACTCAATAAGTTTAATATTAATATAAAGATTATTATAGATTTAGCAACCGAGACAACAGAAAAATTATTATCAATCAAAACATTCCATAGTTTTAAGTATTGAAGTGGTATATAAACACTAAGAGAAGAAGAAATTATTGTAAAAATAATAATAGCAAAAAAAGAGACTTTATACTGTCTTATTACTTGCCAATAATATTTTAGTACCAACTTGATACGTAAATTTGAATAATCTTTTTCTTTTTCCATCCCGTACGAAATAGGACGCGTACGCCCTATCTTTTTTCTTATTTATAATATCTCTTTATGCGTCCGCGATTTCGTTCGGGACCATATAAAACCAAAAAATAAGACATTTCTGCCTTGTTTTTACTATACCACAAAAATCTAAATCCCCAAAACTTCATGATATCTCTATCTACGCCATGGCGTAGATGTTAATTTTTTATCTTATACCATAATACTTTAACCCTAAATTTAATAGTCTGCCAAAGCATTGGTAAAACTTGTTTTAAATATTCTATTTTATTTTTTACTTTTTTCATTCTATCTATATAAATTCATCTTGATAACATTTCTCACAATATACTATCTCTTTTCTATCTGGTCCTATTGCTGTCTCAAATTCATTCTGGCATGGTTCATCTCCGTGTATATGTTTTATAGTATTTTTATATATACCATCTTTTGATTCTACACCATTACACATACATTTTCTATGCCATAATTTCGGTGGATTTGTTTTTTTGAGTCGCTCATAATGGCGACAATTTGGACACAACCTAGGTAATGCAATATTTATCTGCCTATAAAATTCCAATTCGTTAGGTAAAATTCTAAATGCAATAGTACATTGTTGGTTACAATTTTTTCCATTATGTTCACATTCGATTACTTCATTCAAAATAGAATCACTGACATCATTAATATGATTAGGTAAATTCTCTGCTTGAATAGTTATCTTATAATCTCTTTCTACTTCATCACGCCAATAAAAACCTTTTTCTATTGCTTGATTTTTTGTTAGTGGAAACCATTGATGAGCCCATGATTCATTATATGCCCACATAGCATGCTCAATAGGATAATAATCGCCATATTTATGTATTCTTTCTTTTTTGTCAATGTAGGGCATATCATTCATATGCTGTTTAATTTTTAGTATTAATTCTTCATATTCTTCTTTTGTATATTGTTTATTCAGTATGCAATATTTTTTATATTTTAATTTAACACATCCAAAACAATCAGAACAATTATAAGTATTTTCTGAATATTCCACATTTATGTTATGATGACTTGCTCTAGTAAATAAAGCTCTCTGAGACTCCGTACTACCAGTTACTTGATATAAAAGTTCAGAAGTATCCCCACCTAGAGTTACATCATAACTATCTTTTAGTAATAAACCACCATGAAAAATGAATTTACAATTCTCTACGCCATGAGTAGCTGAAAAACATATTTGGCAATTTTTTGTATTTTGAATATCGTCGCCAAGAACATTAGTAGAATTTGTTATTAATGCAAACCTTCTTGGAGTTTTATAATAAAGTTCCATGAATTCTCTTTGTGCTTCCAATAGGATCTTATAACTTCCTAAGTCCCATTTAACTATCTCTTTTTTATATTCTTCTTTGGTATATTGTTTATTAAAAATTCTGTATTTTTGATTTCTTAAATTTATACAACCAAAACAATTACTACACCCAACACAATTAAAAAGAAAAGAAGAATCAAGACATTCGTCCGAAAAATAAGTAAATTTCGTGTTATAAACTCCACTTAAATGCGTACCTTCATAAACATGATCAGCATTTATAATAAAATCTGAATCAATAGAATCTTTCGCAAAAAGTGCTGTCGAACAATAATAACAATTAATTGATTGAATACTGCCAAAAACCATGGTGCAATTTTTACAACGAATTAGCCCACTACAATAATTACAGTTAGTTGAATTTCTTGAATTTGTGGCTGGACATGGAACAATTTTTCGTAATTCATGTAACTGTTCAAAAAATGTTTTATTAAAATTATAATCTTTACCATATTGAGTTCCATCCCAACAATCACTCCACCAACAAGAAGAACAAAAAACTTTATTTGGGGTTTCTGGAGCAAAGTGACTCACTATTTTCTTATCACAATTATCACAGATATCATTATATAAAGTTCTTTCTATAATATTAATAAGTCTATTTATTAGCCTACATTCTGGACACCAAGTAGGAGGAGGAACTTTTATTTTTTTATAAAAATTAAAATCTTCTGGCTCTATTGTGAAGTCTTTTTTACAATTCTGACAAATTTTATTTTCACTTTTATATTCCATAATTTTAATTCCTTAATATACAATATACTGTATACTAACGTTTTTCTAATTTTTTATCTTTATTTTAATTTATATTCTGCTTATAACATTCTTCACAAGCTATTTTTTGATATTTCCATTCTGGCAAATAATAGGCTTCTACGTCTTTCTCACAATAAAAACACTTATATGGATATGCTTGTAAAACAGTTAAATATTTCAAACGATCTCTTGTTCGTACATCAAAATGATACCTCGGAAGTGGAATATTATTTTCTTTATAAAAAGAAAGTTCATTCTGGGCTATATTAAATCGCCAACCAATTTCTGGACAAATAAGTGCTTGAGTTATAATAGAATCTTTTACATCTTTTATGTCATCTGGTAATTCACTCGTCGGCAAACCTTCAATATTACTTTCAACACTATCTTCCCAATAACCACCAAGTTTTAAAATATCTTCTTTTTTAGTATCTGGAAAATATAAAAAACTAGTAGAAAAATTAAAAGGTCCAGCACTCATAGAATATGGTAAAAACTTTCCATATTCCTCTCTTTTTTTCATTTCAGAAATAATTTTAACTTTAAGGACTTCATATTCCTCTTTTGTATATTGTTTATTCAAAATACAATATTTCTTTTTCTTTAAACCAACACAACCAAAACAATATTCACATTCAATACACAAATCTAAATATTCAGAATATCGTGAAGAAGACCACGCACAATATTTTTCCGCATAACCATTTACACAACAACTACAATTACCCAACAATTCAGAAAACCAACATCCAGTTACATCAATACTAGACTTAGATCTAAACCCCCTCATGGTATTATAACAATCTTCAGATTCTGATATAGTGTTGCAATTATGACAATTCTTACAGTCTAATAAATAATCTCCATCAGAATTATAGATTTTCAAGTTAAAATTTGGTCTATGTACTACTTCTTTTTGAGTTATTTCTTTAAAATGTTTTCTGTGATTTTGAATAAATTCATATGAACTAAGATTAAAGGATTTTAATTTCTCTAAATATTCTTCCCTAGAATATTGGACATTTTCTATACAATAAGATTTACCTCTCAAATTCCAACACATAAAGCAATTCTGACAGTTGCGACAATCATATAAAAAATAAGATTCTATGCAATCACGAGAATGTTTAGAGTAAAAAAGTTTATAAGAGTGATGACAATCTCCTGAGTCATAACATTTCTCGCAATTAAAACAAACAACAACATCAATAGAGTTTTTTACTTTTATATTTCTATAGGAATAATAAAGATCTTCACATTCTTCCATTGAACGCGACAAATAACAATTTTTTGAATTCCAAACATCATCGCACCAATCACAATTAGTATTTTTTATCCCATTTTGATGTGGATGAGGTACTTTTTCTTGAAGCTCTTGCAGTTGTTCAAAAAATGGTTTATTTTCATCATAATCTTGCCCATAATCCATAGCATCCCATTTATCGCTATACCATTCAGTAGATGTGTAAATTGGATAGCGATTTTTTTCTGGCAAAACTGTAATTAAACTATCTCCAGAAAGGTCAGATTTTCCTTTACGAAATTTTCCAAACATCCAAAAAGATAAATGAAGTTTAATGCGACAAAAATTACACAATATAGGTAATTCAATACCCACTTTTTCATATATAGAAAGCTCGCCATCTGATATTATAAAAGAAGTTTTACAGTGTTCACATGTTTTATTTAGTAGATTCATCCGCCTAAACTTTTTTCAAAATATACACTTTGATCAAAAAATAATATATTGAAAAATATATTTATTAATAAAAATTATTTGTTCGTTATAAAGTTTTGGTGGATTCATTATATTCAAAAACATTAACTCGGGCAGCTCTTATCACTCTGTCTCCCAATTTATATCCTTTTTGAACAACTTCTGAAATTTTATGATTATCTTCTTTTTTATCTGTTGGTGTCATATCTATAGATTGATGAATATTAGGATCAAAATCTTCTCCAACTATACCAATTTCTTTTACATCATATTCTTCAAATATTGTATTTAATTGAGCATATATATATTCCACCCCCTTACGCCAATTCTCATCTACTTTATTCCAAGAATCTTTATTAGCAAATGCCATATTAAAACTATCTAATATTGTCAAAAATCTTGTAAGAATACGTTCACGTACAGATTCTGAAAAATTTGCCTTCCTATCATCTTCTTGTTTACGATAATTAGCAAAGTCAGCACGCTCTTTTTGCCAACCAGTCAAATATTCTTCCTTCTCTTTTTTACAAACTTTCAAATCAATCCTAAATTTTTTAAGGGTCTTTTTGAGATCCTCTTCTCCATCCTCATTAAATTCAAATTCCAAAACTTCCGTTTCATTTTCTAATGGTTCTTTATTTTCAACCTTTTCTTCTTCTTTATCTTGCATAAACTTATATTAACAAAAAATACCCCTATTTTCAAGGAGTATTTAAAAAAATTAGAAAGAAAATTAAAATAGTGCCTTTTTCGGCATACGCAACATTAGATTCGTAAACCATTATCAGGTTCAAGTGCGAGCCGTGAAAAGGCACTATTTTTGATTTTCTTAACGTTTAGACCACTGTGGAGCTTTACGAGCTTTCTTTAAACCAAATTTTCTACGTTCCTTTGCTCTAGGATCACGTTTAAGATAACCTAAACTCTTTAAATTTGGACGTAATTTTATGTCAAATAAAACTAATGCGCGAGCAAGACCATGCCTCACTGCTTCAGCCTGAGAATGCATACCACCACCTAATACTCTTGCTTCTATTCCCCATTTAGAATTAGTCTTTTCTGTGCTACTTATACCTTTTATTATTGGATCATCAATTAAACGACGTGTTTCTTCTGTTTGAAAATATTTTTTTGCTTCTTTATCATTAACAATAAAAGTATGTTTAGATGCTTGCCAAATACGTACACGAGCTGTAGAAGTTTTTCTTCTCCCTATTGCTTCTATATATTTTTCTTTTGTTGTTTTATTTTCCATCCCATTAAAAATTTTAAATAATAATCTTTCTTTTTTTGTCACACCCGTTGAATTTTTAACGGGACAAGTAATATTTATTCTTCAACTACTAAATTTTTCATCATTTCTCTTCTTAATTTATTTCCTGGCAACATATGATACACTGCAAGTTTTACTAATTCTTTCATTCCTTTCTTTTCTTTAGTTTCTGTACCCTTTAAAATACGAAGACCACCCCTGTATCCAGAATATCTTGTATGATAAATTTCTTCCAGTTTTTTAGTGGTAATCTTAATCTTTGAAGCATTTATTACTTTTACTCTACCTCCTGAATATACATGTCTTTGATAAGAAGCACTTGTCTTACCCATAAGAGAAGAAGCTATTTCAGTAGAAACTCTACCCAATGTTCTTTCGCTTGCATCTATTATTTTTTCTTCTATCTTTTTATTTTTTTCCATTTTTTTATACTAAATCATTTACAATGATAAAACAAATAATTATACAAATTCTATCTGAGCCATCAACGCACCATCTGATTTTCTAGCTCCTAATTTTAAAATTTTTGTATATCCTCCTTTTTGGTCTATATATTTAGGAGCAATAACTTCAAAAAGTTTTTTAACTTCACGACTTCTATTTGAAAGTTTAGAAATCACAACTCTACGTGTGGCCATATCACCCTTTTTTGCTTTTGTTATAAGTTTTTCTATAAATGGACGTAATTCTTTTGCTTTAGGTAAAGTTGTCTTTATTTTTCCACGTATAATCAAATTAAGCGCCAAAGAATTTAATAACGCTTTTTTCTGATTTTTATCTCTTCCAAATTTTCTTTTTGTGTTATGATGTCGCATATATTTTATATTATTCTTTCAAATTAAGTCCAAACTTACTTAAAACTTTTTTAATTTCACTAATTCCTTTTTCTCCAATACCTTCAACTTCAAGTAAATCTTCGCGCTTTTTTCTTGCAAGTCCTCCTAACGTTCTAATGTTAGCAGCAGTAAGTGCATTTAAAGTCCTTGTAGAAAGATCAAGTCCATCTGTTCGTGTTTTTAAAATATCGATAAAATCTTCAGTTTTTTTATCTTCTTCGTTCTCAGATGTCTTTTTTTCTCCACCCACAGTATTATGTATAGCATTTTTTATAGGTTCTTTTTTCTCTTCTTCTGGTTCTTTGAAATCAATAATAGATTTAAGTTGATAAATCATTATTTCTATAGATTTCAAAAAAGCCTCACGTGGTGTTAAGGTGCCATCTGTCTCAATCGTAATTCTTAACAAGTTATAATTAGTATTATCACCAACACGCATATTTTCAACTTCATAGGATACACGACGAATAGGAGTAAAAATACCATCAACTGTAATAGTACCTATGTCAACTTTTTCTTTTTGTAAAACTTCTTTTGAGATAAAGCCTAAACCTTTCTCAATTTTCATTTCAATATTTAAATTAATTTTACCTGTAACTTCAACTATATGTAAATCTCCATTTAAAATTTCTACTTGCCCACCAGTTTTTACATCTTTTGCTATAACTTCTTTAGGGCCTTTTATAGAAAGTGTGACAATTTGTGGTTCATCAGAAATCATTTTAAAACGAATTTTCTTAAGATTCAAAATCATTACTATTACATCTTCTTTAATACCATCCATTGTCTGAAATTCATGAGAAACACCCTCTATTTTAATAGAGGTGATACTAGCCCCTGGAAGAGAAGACAAAATAATTCTTCTTAAACTATTGCCTAGGGTATGACCATATCCGGGATATAAACCGTCTATTTCAAATACTCCTTTATTTTCTTCTTCTAAAACAATACGAGGTTTAGAAGGCATAATTATTTTATATTCAGGCATTTTTTTATAAATTTATCCGCCTCTGGCGGAAAGTTACTTTTTAATTTTAATAATACTTGTCCGCCCTTTGGCGGAAAAAATCTAATAATAAATTAACGACTATAAAACTCAAGCACGGCATTTAAATCAAGAAAGGTCTCTATATTTTTAGGTTTAGCTAAAATTTTTCCTTCCATTTTTACAGCATCAAAAGAAAGCCAAGAAGGAACATTATAATCTTTAAGTTTTTCTACTAAATTATCAAAAATTTTCTTAACTTTGGATCCTTCACGAATTTTTATAATATCTCCAACTTTTACTTCAAAAGAAGGTATCGTAACTTTGTGAAGATTAACAATAAAATGTCCATGAGAAACCATCTGTCGGCTAGCTCGTCTACTAGGAGCAAGACCCATTCTATAAATTATATTATCAAGACGATTCTCAAGATCTTCGTAAAATTTTTCTGCAGTACCTGATCCTTTTATATGAGAAGCTTTTTTAACATAATTAGAAAGTTGTCGTTCTGTAATACCATAAGAAAAACGAACCTTTTGTTTTTCAATAAGTTGTGCTCCATATTCTGACAACGCTTTTGGACGACGTGCACCAGGGAGAGCATTTTTACCAGAAGAAGCTGAAAATTTAGGAGTCTGACATTTATCATACACTCCGGCACCTAATCTTCTTCCTATTTTAAATTTTGGTTTTGATATCATATAATATTATAAAAATTAAACTCTTCTAGGTTTTTTAGCTTTTGGTCCATTGTGTGGTACTGGTGTAGCATCTTTTATAGAAGTTATTTCTATACCATGAGCCATAAATGCTCTTATGGCAGGTTCACGTCCAGATCCAACACCTCTTACTACTATACCTGAATCCTTTACTCCAAGAGTAGCTGCTTTATCTCCAATCAAATCACCTACTTTAGAAGCTGCAAATGGTGTACCTTTCTTGGCACCCCTAAAACCTAAACTTCCTGCACTTGACCAAAATAATGTATTTCCTTTTTTATCTCCAAAAAGAACTTTCGTATTATTAAAAGTTGCATCAACAAATAAAATTCCAGAAGTTATTTTTTTCTTAGGTGTTTTTATTAAAACTGTTTTTGTTTCTTCTGTTGAAGATTCTTCAGTTATTTTAGTTGTTGTTTTTGTCTTTCCCATAAATAATTTTATGTCTTACTTTCTTTTCTCTTTCCTGAAGCCATAGTTTTTCTAACATTTCCCCTGACTGTTCTGGAATTAGTCTTTGTTCTTTGGCCTCTAACTGGTAATCTTTTAATGTGTCTAATACCTCTATGTGTTTTAATATCTTTTAATCTTTTTATATTCCCAGAAATTTCTCTTTTTAAATTTCCTTCAATTTTCATTCCTTCAATTATTGAACGAATTTTATTTTCCTCTTCGTCTGTTAAATCCTTTGCTTTTTTACCTACATCTATACCTACTTGTCCTAAAATTTTTCGAGCAGTAGAAACACCAATACCAAAAAGGACTGTTAAGCCAATCTCAAGTCTTTTTTCATCTGGTACTGTTATTCCAAGGATTCTCATAATAAATTATTGTTTTTGTTTATGCTTTGGGTTAGAGCAGATTACACGCAAATGCCTTTGACGTTTAACCATCTTACAATTATCACATATTTTTTTTACTGTTGATCTAATTCTCATAGAAATAAAAACTCATTAAAACAAAACAAAAATAAAGGGAAAACCCTTATTTTTTAATATTTAAAACTTTTCATAATCTGTAGTTACTATAATACACCATTCTAAAAAAAATTGCAAACATAATTACAACCTTTTAATTATCCTACCTTTTCCACCATATGGATCTAAAACTACTTCAACTGAATCTCCTATTAAAACCTTAATTCTATGCATACGCATTTTGCCTCCAAGGTATGCAAGAATTTCTTTTTCACCTTCTGTTTTATCTTCTATTTTTACTCTAAACAAAGTAGAAGGTAACGACTCAGTTACGAGGCCCCTAGTCGTTAATATTTTTTCGTTTTTTTGGTCACTCATTAAGATAATTTATCATACTAAATTTTCAACCAAAGGTCAATATATAATGTTAATAATACATTAAATAAAATTTATTTTGGATAATTTATTATTACTTCTATACTTTTACTTTTTTCAGGAAATGAAGATTTCCAAAAAGGACGAACTACTACTTCTGCAGAATCAATATTTGAATATTGTAATAAAATTTGATTGAAATCTTTTTTCTTTTTACCTAAAACATCAGCAACAAATTTTGTTTCATCAACTCTCCAAACTATCTTAGGAGTTCCCGACAATGTAAAATCTATATTTTTTGCATCTACAAAAGAAATACTTTCTTTATTGGATAATGAAAAAGTTAAATCTCGAATATTTTGTATATAAATTTCACTTCCATCATATTTATCAATAATATCTAGAGCTATCTTTTTTGTTAATTTTTTTTCATCAAAAAGGAAACCATAAAGTGTACCTTTTATATTTACTAACATCTTATTGTCTTTATCTGGAGTAAAACTAATATTTTGATCATCAATTTTAAGAAAAATTGCATCTTTAAATAAAATAAACCCACTCGGAATCTGATCTTTTATTTTATTTAAAAGCTTAGTTTCTAAGGTATTCTTTAATTCACTTACTGCAGTTTCTTTATCTAAAGAAGAAACTACTGGAGATTTACCTTTTAAACCACCTGTTATTTCCCCATTTGATCTAGCATAAAATTTAGAATATTTAGGTGTACCCTTAAAACCAACAATACTAAAATCAAGCGGAACACTATTGTATTCTTCTCCTGCTTCTTTACCATATATACCAACTTCTACGCTTCCTGGCTTATTATCTTTTGTCATTCCAGGTACAATTACTTTTTTATTGGTTTTATAAATTTTACCATTTGATCCTTCCAACCGTGTATCTATATCAAGTACTTGAGGAGAAGAACTAAATGAATTAAAAATTAAAACTGTACCTTCAGATGCTATGGCAACATCTTTTTCCTCTCCACCTTGTATTGTCTTACTTTCTTCACCAGAAATAACAACTGAATCAAAAGAAAAATCTATTGTGTTTAAATTTTTTATAGCAGACAAGTTTTCATTAAAGGGTATTTCTTTAATTTTAGGATTTATTGTGATTTTTGCTCCAGAAAATAAAAAAGAAAGAGCAAAAAGAAGAAATATAACAGAAATTAAAGCCACAAAATAAATTCTATATTTAAATCCTTTATTATTAGATTGTTCTTCTTTGTAATAAATTTTTTCTATCTCATGTTCTATTTTCCTCCTTTCGTTTATAGGGGTTTTTACTTTCTTCATATCTTGAAGTAAATTTCTTGGCATAATTATATTTTAACAAATAAAACGATTAATATAAATAGCTTCAATAATAAGAAACAAATCACGATTCACATCATCTTTAAAAGCTGCAATACTATGAAGTGTTTTTGTATCCAGAAAAATAATTCTGAATTCTGATTCAGTAAGAGTATATTGATTAAATTGTTCAGTTTTTATAATATCTCCAAAGAAATTAACTAAATCTTGATCTACGGTTATAAAAATAGTTGCTGGAATAGATATATCTTCTGAGAGATTAACTAAAGATTCTTGAAATCCTTTAAGCCATTCAATTTTTAATTTATCCACAATTGGTCCAATTTTTTTTTCTACAGATATTTCTGCATGTCCATCTTTTAAAAGAGACAAAAATGATTTTGCTTCTCCTAATGTACAATTCAAACTATCCGCCATACTACGTATCATAAAATTATATCCTAATGGATAAGAAATAGAACCATTCAATACATCTTTTTTTATTATAGAAATATCTGTAACTTCTCCAGTAATATCAACTAAAACAAAATTTTCTTGCTGTATAAACATGTCTCGTGCAACAGCAAATGATGCCATAGCGAAAGAAGAAAATTTAATATCAGAAGAGTTAAAATGTCTAGATATGGTTTCTTCTATTTTTTTCAAAATTTGTTCTCCACTCATTGAAACAAATATAGTCATTTCAAGTTTTTTAATTTTTTTATTAAAAGGATTAGGAGAAAAATAACCATTCAACATAATTTTCATATTTTTAAATTCAATCAATCGAACTTTATTATTATCATGCGAAAATTTAACTAAATTCTCTTGTTCTAAAAGACTTACTTCTTTTTGAATTAAATCAACAGCTATTTTAGAAGTAAATAAAAATGGTATATTCTTTTCAATTTTAATAATTCTAGTTTGAGAAATATACCAAGGCGATGAAAGAATACAAAAAATCTTTAATGGTCTTATAACACTCATCATACATATTTTACTTGCAACAATATCTAATGCTTTTATGGTCAAAATCAAAAATCTATCAATATCTATTTTATCTTCAAGAATTATTGGTTCACGTATAGATGAAATTATTTTAGGAATCCCTTTTTTATCTATTTCAAAAATTGCACCACCCACAGAAGAAGAACCAATGTCAAAAATTAGTGCTAATTCTTTTTTATCTTTTAATTTAGAAAAAATTCCCATAGCATAATTATACCATAAATAAAATCAAAAAAACTATAAAAGCACAGCTTTTATACGTCTCACTCCTGCTGAAACAGCTTCTTCTTTAAGAATTTTAAAATGCTTGGGCGCCTCATTGGTGCCACCCAATTCAGATGTATTTTTCACATGTGGTCCACCACAAAATTCTTTGGAATAAGAATTTTCTAATGTTTCTCCTATATAATATATACTAACTTCTTCTCCATATTTATCTCCAAAAATATGAACAGCTCCAGTTTTTTCTGCTTCTTCTTTTTTCATAACTATTTTTTGGACAGGAAGCTTAAGTTGTATTTTTTCATTTACTATATTTTCTACTTTATTTTTTTCTTCATCGGTCATTTTTCGTGAAAAAGAAAAATCAAATCTTAATCTTTCAGCTGTAATATTACTTCCCTTTTGAACTATTTTCTCTCCTAAAACATCTTCCAATGCTTGTCGCATAAGATGAGTAGCTGTGTGTAATCTCTTTGTTTCTTCACCTGCGTCTGCCAATCCACCCTTAAACATACCAACAGATGCAGTTTGTGAAAGTTTTTGATGTTCTGTCATTTTTTTATTAAAATCTTCAAGATCAATTACACTTCCTTTTTCTTTTAATAATTCAACAGTTAATTCAATTGGAAATCCATAAGTAGTAAAAAGGACAAAAGGATCAATTCTTTTCTCAAATTCCTTTAATCCATTTTCAAGAGTTTTTTCAAATTTTTCTTCTTCTTGTTGTAAATTATTAAAAATAAAATCTTTATTTTTAAGTAATTCTGGATAAACATCTTTATATATATCTATCACTACTTCCGAAATTTCTTTGGAAAAAGATTTCATTTCTAATTGTTTTCCATATCTTACAGCTCTACGAATCAAACGACGCAATACATATCCCTGTCCTGTATTTGAAGGAACTATCCCCTTTTCATCTCCAAGAATAAAAGTACTAGCTTTCAAATGATCAGCAACAATACGCATTGCTTTTAAATTATATTCATATTTTTTATCAGATAAATCTTCTATCTTTTTAATAATTGGCCAAAAAAGTTCCGTCTTATAATCATCATCTAAACCATTTACTATAGCCAAGACTCTATCTAAACCCATTCCAGTATCTACATTTCTCTGTAATAATTTTTCAAATTTACCTTCAGAATTTTTATTATATTCCATAAAAACATCATTCCAAATTTCAAGCCAAAGAGAGTTATCATCATTAAAACTCTCTGGAATATTGTTTATATTTCCAACCCAATAAAACATCTCTGTATCTGGTCCACATGGACCCATCTCACCTGCTGGACCCCACCAGTTATTTTTTTTAGGTAATTTAGCAATTTTTTTTTCATTTATTCCTAAATTTTTCCAAATATTAAAAGATTCCTCATCAAAAGGTGCACTTTCATCACCTTTAAAAACTGAAACCGCTAATCTATTTTTATCTAGACCAAACCATTCTGAAGATGTTAAAAACTCATAACTCCATTCAATAATTTCTTTTTTAAAATAATCATGAAAAGACCAATTCCCAAGCATTTCAAAAAAAGTATGATGAGAATAATCTCCAACCTCATCAATATCTCCTGTTCTAATACATTTTTGAAAATCTACTAAACGTTTTCCTAATGGATGTTTTTCTCCTAATAAATATGGAACAAGTGGATGCATTCCTGCAGTAGTAAAAAGCACAGAAGGATCATTTTCTGGTATCAACGAAGAAGATGGTATTATTTTATGTCCATGAATTTCAAAAAATTTTAAAAATTTTGATCTAATTTCATTTGAATCCATATTGTTTTATATTTTTTCGCCTAAATTTTCATTTTCATCAGAAATTTTTCTTATTGGTTTTTCAAAAATATTCATAACTATAAAAATAAATAAAACCAAAATAGTTGAAATAATTGCCAAATTAAAAAGTCCAAATCCTGAAGCCATGCCTATACCAGCTGTCACCCAAAGCCCACCAGCGGTAGTAAGACCAAAAAGACGAGAATCTCTAAACATTATCATTCCAGCACCAAGAAAACCTATACCTACAATTATATTAGAAGCAATCATTACAGGATTAAAACCTGGTAGATTTATATACTTTTCTGCCATCATTTCAGAAATTATAATAAAAACAGCTGCACCCATAGAAACGAGTGCATGAGTCTTCATACCAGCTTCTTTATGCACAAAAAGACGTTCAGCACCAATAAACATACCCAACAAAACAGCTACTGTTAATTTTAAAATAAGATCACCATTTTCTATAAAAAATTGTTCCATAATTATATTATATAACAACTCCACCACCTAAACAAATATCTTTATTATAAACAACACAAGATTGCCCAGAAGCAACTAAAACTTGTTTTTCAAAAATTACTTCTACTTTTGTCTTACTAATTACCTTTATTTTACAGGGTAAAAATTCTCCATGATAACGAATTTGACAAGAATAGCTTTTAGCTTTTAGCGGATAGCTTTTAGAAATCCAATTAGTTTCTTTTAGATTAACTATTTCCCCTCCTTGATGAGGAGGGGTGCCCTTTAGGGCGGGGCGGTGCTTTTTTAAATTACCACCCCCTACCCCCTCCTCCACGAGGAGGGGGTTTGAATTTGGATTTTGTGATACATATAGAACATTTTTTTTAATATCTTTACCAATAATATAGTATGCTCCATCTGTAGAATTTTTTTTAGTAATAGTAAAACCATGACGTTCCCCTAACGTATGAAAAACTACTCCATCGTGATATCCAATTTCTTCTCCTTTTTCGTTTACAACCTTTCCTTTTTTTTCTTTAATATAATGTTTTAAAAATTCTTTCAAATCTACTGCACCTAAAAAGCAAATACCTTGACTATCCTTTTTTTCTGCCACTGGTAAATTAAATTTCTTTGCTAATTTACGAACTTCTGTTTTTTTAAGATGACCAATAGGAAATAAAATTTTATTTAATTGTTCTTGTTTTAATGTCCAAAGAAAATAACTTTGATCCTTTGATGAATCTACCCCCTTTCCCAAAAAATATAAAGCAGAGCTTTTTTCGGCATACGCAACGGTATGCTCTTCTATTGTTTCCAAGTTGGAGTGCGAGCCGTGAAAAAGCTGCTGCTTTATATTTTTTGCATAATGTCCTGTCGCGACATAATCTGCTCCCATTGCAATTGCTTTTTTAAGAAATGCGCCAAATTTAACGTGTTTATTACACATTACATCAGGATTAGGAGTTCTACCATTTTTGTATTCAGAAATCATATAATCAGCTACCTCTTTTTTATATATATCAGCTAAATCAAAAGTTAAAAATGGAATATCTAAATGTGCTGCCACACGCATAGCATCTAATCGTTCTTCATTTTCATTACATTCTAAAAAATCTGGATGCCAAGTACGTATAAAAACCCCAACGACTTCGTAGCCTTGTTTCTTTAATAGCATAGCTGATACAGCACTATCTACTCCTCCTGATATTCCAACAAAAACTTTTTTTTTCTTCATATTATTCAAAATATAAAATAGTGCTTTTTTCGACATACGCTGCTAAAAAATAATTAATGATATCAGGTTCGTGTGCGAGTCGTGAAAAAGTACTATTTTATATTTTGATATTACAATTCCATCAACTTTTTGTAAAGCTCGTAGGTAGCATAGGCATCTGACAAAGCGCTATGAGGATTTTTGTTTTCTACACCAAAATGTTTACACATTTCACGCAAAGAAAAATGAGTAATATTCTTTTTTTTATTTAATTTAGCCCAAGCAATTGAAATTGTATCTAATTTATGATAATGCATATTATTTTTTATTTTCAATTTTGCAAAACTATATCCTAAAAATCCTGAATCAAAAGAAACATTTTGTCCCACCATTATGCAATCTTTCGCTTTTTCAGAAAGAATTTTCATCGCTTCTTCTATAGTAAAAGCACTTTTCCAATCTACTTTATTGTAATGAGTAATTTTTAAAGAAATAGGTTCAGCGTTTTTTATTTTTTTTGGTTTTATTTTTAATTCAAATTTTTCAATTACTTTAAGTTTTGATGTAGTTATTACGCAACCAATTTCAATAATCTCATGTTTTATTACATCAAGTCCTGTAGTTTCTATATCTATAAAAGCTAAATTGTGTTTTCGCATATAAATCTTTCATAAAATACAAAGTAGTGCTTTTTTCGGTATACGCTGCTATAAGATACACAATGACGTCAAGTTAGAGTGCGAGCCGTGAAAAAGCAGCTACTTTGCATTTTATATTATTTTTATTCTAAATATCTCTGTTTGTTTAACTTATGTTCTTCAAATGTCCTTGCATAATGTATATTACCATCTTTATCGTGTAAATAATAAAGATAAAGAGATTTTTTAGGATATATTGATGCTTCTATGGCTTTCATTCCAGGATTAGAAATTGGATTTTTTGGTAATCCTTTTGTTTTGTAAGTACTCATATCTGCATCTACTTGAAGAGGCATACCAATAGAAATTCTCCTCCACAGAATTCCAGAAATAATTTTTCTATCTATATCACCCTTTGATTCTTCTTCAATTAAAGAAGCCATAATGATAATATCTTTTTCATTTTTACCAGAAGAAATTATTTCTGATTGAATAGGTAATATTTTTTTCTCAAAATTATCATTCATAGATTTAATTACACTTATCTCAGTACTTGTGGTAAGAAAAAAATAAGTATCTGGAAAAAGATAACCCTCCTTTTCTGTTGCTCCTAAAATAAAATTATCAGCATCAAAATTAGGCAATTTTGATGCAAAAACTTTTGAAATTTCAGATACATTAAAACCTTCTGGGATCGTTACTTTAATTGGTGCTAGATGTCGGTCTCCTCTTGATATGCGTCTAGCTACTTCAAAAACAGAAATTTTATTATCAAATAAATAATCTCCTGACACTACTTTTTCACCTTCAAAAATTATCACAAAAGTCTCAAAAAAAACTCTAGAACGAATTACATGATTCTCTTCTAAATATTTGGAAACAGACCTCAGACTAGAACCTTCTTTTATATTTAAAATAATATTTATTGGAAAATTATCTGGAGCATTAAAAAATAGAGAAAAAACCAATAAAAAAATAATAATAAGTACAATTATATAAATAGTCTTTGGTGCAGAAAAATTTAACATCCCAGTACTAAAATTTTAAATTGTTAATAAAAGTGGTCATTTTTTTTGATCAAAAATTTAGTACGGGACAAGTAAATTATATTGGCAAATTTGTTGGAGGAGAAGCTTCTTTTGATTCTATACGTTCGAGTGTAGGAACTTTCAAAATCTGACCTGGAAAATGCCATAAAGTAGCCAACTCTTCTGTGTTTAATATCATAATGTGATGATGAAAAAAGTTTGGGAAAATGACCGGAGAAAGAGGCCAAGGTAAATGAATTTTGTGTCGCAATGGTGGATGAAAAAATTCTCTTTCTCTATATTCTTCAAGCATTCTATCTGCTAAACGCAGAACCTTTTTACTAGAAAGTGGAATAAATTTAGCAATAAAATTTGTTCCAAAAGCATCTGCTTGAGTAGAATTTATACGAGTAAGTTCATTAATAAAGGGCACAGCATATTGACGAAAGATAAGACGAATATTTCTACGATTACTCATATTAAATACTTCTTTCTTAGCAACATAACATACTCTAATTCCAGTTTCAAAACCAACTTTTAACATTTTTTTACCTGCTGCTTCCATCATAGGTCTCATAAAATCAGGAGAACGAACTTCTTTGGAATATGTCCCATCTGGTCTTACACGAAATCCAGTAAATTCTTTTAATGCTTTTAAAATTGTTCTTCTGCCTTCTTCCACCCAATCATGAGTTTTAAACCATGTCCCAGGTGTACGATATTCCTTTTTTGAAGGAGTAATTACAATTTGCATCCACATTTGCTCTCCTTTACTAATTGAACCAAAAAGCTCTATTACTGGAGAAATAGGATCAACTTTATATTCTTCTTTTGGATCTTTATCTAAACCAAAATCAATATAAGTCTTAATAGGATAAATATCCGGTTTTGTTAATTTAAATTCACAACCCCATAAATTCCAAGCACTATCTGGAGTAACTTTATCAACCACCAGAGTATAATCTTCCACTACTTTCACTTGAGCTTGAGGAAATTGGGCATACATTTGTGTTTCGATTAAACCCTTTAAACGAGATGGCACACGTATATAAAAATGAACTTGTCCATCAATAGAAACTAGCTCTAAAGAAAACCAAAACCAAACAGCTCCTTGCCAATATGTCTCCAATCCTCCTTTTATACTCCAATGGTAAAGTGCATTAGATATAAAAAGCTCCATTGCTTTAGGAGACCTTAAAACATCTCGTGGAGGTACTATTTCTAATAAAACCCATTCGATACCAGAAATAAAATTTGCTCGTACATAATGAAGCCAAAAAAAACGAGCTGAAAAGCCAAGAAAAATAACACCAGCAATTGGTAAAAGTCCTAAAAATATTTTATAAATCCAAAAGATAATTAAATCTACCATTACTTCTATTTTAGTATAAAAAGCAAAATAAATAAAGCAAAGTTATACTAAAGTATAAAGGTTATTTTTATTTTTCTTAAAGTATTTTGGATTTACCAAATTAACCAAAATAGTATTTTTCTTAAAATATCTTTCTTTCATTACCTTTTTCACAATATCATCTTTAGAAAGTGGTCCTTCTCTTTTTAAAATATCTCGTATGACTTCTCTTGCAATTCCAGTTTTATATCCCCATTCAGCTAATGCATAAAGGCCACGTCCAACAAGCACAAATCTAGAATCTTTTATAAGTTCATTGTGGCATGTTGCATAATGTGTCTTACGTCCAAAAGTTTTAGAAATAGCATCTGCAACTTCTCTAAAATGCATAGGTGAACCATTTTTTCTCATAACAAGAAAAGCATAATCTTTCACTCCACGAGTACGTACATTTGGAGAACTTGTCTTACCCCATTCACCTAATGGATTTTTAGAAATAGTTTTAGACATAGAAAGCCATCTTTTAACCATCTCGTCATTCCTGTATTGTTCTGAAACATCTTTCATTTCATCAAAAAACTTTTTAATCATTTCTGTTTCTATTATAAGATCTTGGTCATTTAAACTTGCAAAAAGTTTTCTTAGAGATTCATGCACTTTTTCTGCCATTTCATCATCAACACTCCAACGAGTTTTAAAATTATCATCTTCACGATGTTTCTTGAAAAAATCTCCTAATTCTAAATAAAAATGAATATGATTTTGAGTATTTTTATCCTTAGATATATGGGATAACAGTACACTTTCACTAACAATAGAACCTAAAGAATGTATTAAATGTCTGAGTTCTTCAAAAACTGCTTGTTCTTCTTTATATAAAGAAGATTTTTTGATTAAATCTATAGCCGAATTTTCAATCTGACGAACACGCTCTCTGGTGATATTATATTTTTTACCAATTTCTTCTAATGTCTTCCTCTCTGTATCATCAGCCAAACCGAAACGATTCATAATGACATCGCGTGTACGGTCTTGTAGGTGTGATGTTATTCTTTTTGTGACTTGTTTAGGTTTGAAAGATATTACTGACATAAATTTTATAAAATAATTTTTTATTAATAAAACATTTAACTTTATAATACACTTTAGTTAATTTAATGTCAATTGTTTTTACATAAATAAAAATTAACTTAACTTAACTTATTTTCTATTATTTTCTTTGAGCTCTTACTCGATCAATCTCAGTTAAATATTTTTTACGAATTCTAACTGATTTTGGTGTAACTTCTAAATACTCATCACCATTCATAACCTCAAGACCTCGTTCTATGCTTAAAACAAAAGCTGGATTCAAGTAAATTGCTTCATCAGTGCCTGAAGCTCTCATATTAGTAAGCTGTTTACCTTTAGTAGGATTTACAGACATATCATCTCCTTTTAATACATTACCAATAACCATACCTTCATATACTTCTGCACCATGCTCAATATACATTATACCACGGTCTTGTAAATTTGCAAGTGAGAAAGAAACAGCCTTACCAGAAACCATAGAAACCATAGAACCATACTCACGCTTTTTTATTTCATCTGCATATTTTTTAAAACCAGTAACACGTGAAGACATTATACCCTCACCTTTTGTATCTATAATAAATTCTCCACGATATCCCAACAATCCACGCGTAGGTATGTCAAAAATAATTCTAGCAATTCCATGTTTCTCCACCATATCCAACATCATACCTCTTCTTTTATTTATCTTTTCTATAACCGTACCAGAAGATTCCATAGGAACATCAATTACTAATTCTTCATATGGTTCTGTTTTAATACCATCTTTTTCTTTTATAATCACTTCTGGTTGAGAAACTTGTATTTCAAATCCTTCTCTGCGCATATTTTCTAATAAAATAGCTATATGCAATTCTCCTCTACCATAAACTTTAAAAAAACTGGGGCCCATTTGTTGCTCTGTTTTATTGCCTTGGTCTGGAGAAAAATCAACTTTTAACCCAACATTTATTTCTAATTCTTTTTCTAATCTTTCTTTAATTTGTCTAGATGTAACATATTTTCCTTCGCGACCAGCAAATGGAGAATCGTTAACTAAAAAATTAAGTGATAAAGTTGGTTCATCAATAGCAATATGTGGTAATTGTGGAATACTATCATCTTCACAAATAGTTTCACCTATATATATATCTGGTATTCCAGCTAATAAAACAATATCACCTGATGTAGCAACAAAAACTTCTTTTCTATTTATCCCTTCAAAACCAAAAAGTTTTGTTACTTTTCCTGTCCTAACACTATCATTTTCTCCTTTTATAAATACTTGACTTCCAGATGACATTTTACCAGAATAAATTCTTGCAACTGCCATACGTCCTAAAAAATTATCATAACCTAAATTAAAAACTTGGGCAGACATTTTTCCATTTTCATCAAGAGATGCAGGAGGAACATGTTCTAATATCATATCTAAAAGTGGAGACAAATCTTCACTTTTATCTCCTAGCTTTTTAAAAGCTTTCCCTTCACGTCCAATTGCATATATAGTCTCAAAATCTGCTTGTTCTTCATTTGCACCTAATTCAAAAAATAATTCTAAAACCTCTTCATGCACACGATGTGGATCAGAAGCTGGTTTATCTATCTTATTAATTACAACAATAGGTTTTAATCCTAATTCAAGAGATTTTTTAAGAACAAACCTAGTTTGTGGCATTGGACCCTCTACAGCGTCCACCAAGAGCAAAACTGAGTCTACAGCACGCAATACACGCTCTACCTCTGATCCAAAGTCTGCGTGACCAGGAGTATCTACAATGTTTATTTTTATACCTTTATACATTATAGATGTATTTTTTGAATAAATAGTAATACCACGCTCTTTTTCTAGAGCATTTGAATCCATTGATATATTCTCATCTTGAAGACCACCATTTTGCTTCATTAAGGCATCAGTAAGTGTTGTCTTACCATGATCCACGTGTGCAATGATAGCTATGTTTCTAATTTCCATAATTTTTTAAAATAAATCATAATTAAATAAAAAAAAGACCAGAGGCCTAAATTCGATTAGACTAATAATAGCATACATTTTAAAAAATAACAAATAAATAATTTAAAACTTACATAAACTCATATTTTTTTATAAAATACATTTTTAATAATTGAGTAATTATAAAATACAAAATAATACCAATAAACAATAATACAAAATAAAGAGGTGGCAATGGTAAAAATTTCAAAGCATTTGCAAAAGGAGAAAATGGTAAATATATACCAAAAGAAATAACACATAGTGTAGATATTATCACTGGCCAACTAGCCCAACTTTGGAAAAATGGAATCTTGCTCGTTCTAATAACATGAACGATTAATGTCTGAGTAAGTAATGATTCAACAAACCAGCCCGTATGAAACAATGCTGGATTTGCCCAAGCGTGAAAAACATAAAGCATTACAAAAAAAGTAGCATAATCAAACAATGAACTTATTGGACCAAAAAATAAAATAAACCTTTTAATATTTTTAAAATTCCATTTTTTAGGTTTTAATAAATGATCTTCATCAACCTTGTCTGTTGGTATTGTCATCTGTGAAAAATCATAGAGCATATTATTCGCAAGTATTTGTACAGGCAACATCGGCAAAAATGGCAAAAAGATACTTCCACCAACAACACTAAATATATTTCCAAAATTTGAGCTAGCTGCCATTTTTATATATTTGATAATATTATCAAATATTCTTCTACCCTCTTTTATTCCCTCTTTCAAGACAAGCAAGCTTTTTTCAAGTAAAATTAAATCTGACGATTCTTTAGCAATATCAGCCGCTGTGTCAACCGAAATACCAATATCCGCCGCAATAAGAGAAAGAGAATCGTTTATACCATCACCCAAAAATCCAACAATATGACCCTTATTTCTTAAACTTTTTATTATTCTCTCTTTATCATAAGGAGATAATTTAGCAAAAACTAAAACATCTTCTGTCTCTTTTTCTAATTCTTCATCATTTAATTTCTCTATATCTTTACCTATTAATATTTTAGAAACTTCCAATCCGACATCTATACATGTCTTTTTTGTAACTATTTCATTATCTCCAGTTAAAATTTTTATTTTAACTCCTAATTCTTCTAAATCTTTAATCGTTTCTTTTGCACTTTGTTTAGGAGGGTCAAAAAATGCTAAAAATCCAACTAATATTAATTCATACTCATCTTCTATTTTAAAAACTTTTTTCTGCAATGAAACTTCCTTGTATGCTACAGCTATAACTCTAAAACCTTGTTCATTTAATTCTTTTTCTATAAATGATTTCTTCTCATCACTAAAATCTTTCAGTGAAATTATTTTATTATCGATAGATACATTTGTACAAGAAGCTAAAATCTCTTCTACTGCTCCAGTACAAATCAATAAATTTTTATCTATATCCTCTCCGACTATTACTGACATTTTTCTTCTATTAAAATCAAAAGGTATTTCATCTATTTTTTTATAATTTGCTATTTTTAATTTTTCACCAGCTTCTTCGTGTTTTAAAATAGCATCATTGATCATACTACTCACTCCTGTTTGAAAATAACTATTAAGGAAGGCATAGTGCAATGACTCTGTGCTGTCTTTACCATAAATATCTAAATATTTTTCTAAAACAATTTTCCCTTCTGTGAGTGTTCCTGTTTTATCAGTGCATAAAATATCTATTACTCCTAAATTTTCTATTGCATCTAGGTGTTTTACAATTACTTTATTTTTTGACAAAACCATAGCTCCTTTTGATAAATTAACAGCCACAATAGTTGGAATCATTTCTGGAGCAATTCCGACAGCCACAGCAATTGCAAACAAAAATGCTTCAAACCAATTTCCTTTAAAAAATCCATTTAATAAAAAAACAGCTGGCACCATGATTGCCATAAATTTTAATGTTAATGCAACAAATTGCTTTAATTCTTTATTAAAATCAGAAACATGATCATTTTTACCAATATCATAAGCAATGCTACCTAGATATGTATTCTTTCCTGTATTTAGAACAATAGCAGTCGCTATACCACTCTCTACACTTGTACCTAAAAAACATAAATTAGAAAATTCTATAATTTCTTTTTTATCTAAATCAGGATCAGATATATGTTTTTCTACTGGCATAGATTCTCCAGTAAGCATAGCTTGATTTATAAATAAATCTTTAGAAGAAATTAATCTAACATCACCAGGAATAATCGTACCTGAATATAAATAAACCACATCACCCGGTACAACATTTTTTAAAAAAATCTCTCGTTTAATATTATTTCTAATCACAGTAATCTTTATATGAGTTATTTCTTTAAGTTTTTCTGAAGCTATATCAGCTTTTGTCTCTTGATAAAAATTCAAAATTACACTTAAAAAAACCATTAAAATTATTATAGAAAAAGATTTAATATCACCAATAAAAAGAGAAATTAATGCTAACGTAGACAATAATAAATTTAAAGGATTCCTAAAAATTTTTAATAATTTATAGATATGACTAATCTTTTTTTCATTACCAATATCATTACTTCCATAAATATTCAATCTTTTTTTAGCCTCCTCTTCGCTTAAACCTAAAATATTAGACTTTAAATTACTTATAGTAAAATCAATATCATTTTTTGCAAATTTATATAGACTATCAAAAAGATTCTTTTTGATAGAATTTATTAAATCTTTCTCTTTTTTACTCTTTGTAAAAATATGTTTTAATAAATTCATACAAATATATCATATCATAATAGATGCAAAAAAAATTATTTTATGTTATTTTAATTAAGAAGGAGCAAAATGAAAGTTTTTACTTTTATTTTGTCCGACTGACATTAAAATATTGTATTCAGTTATATTTTATATGAATGCGTCGGTGGTGGAGTGGTCTATCACAGGAGACTGTAAATCTCCCGCCCTCGGGCTTCGTAGGTTCGAATCCTACCCGGCGCACAAAACTAAAAAGCTGAGCTTCTGCTCAAGCTTTTTAGTTTATGTCTCGCCGTGAGGAAGCAAACTACTTTGCTTCCGTGTAGGATTCGAAAAGCTTTTCATTATTTCGCATAGCGAAATTGAAAAGGTATACTGCTCCTGTAAGGAGAGAAATTCCTACCCGATGTTTAAACAAATTTTTGTGACGACAAAAATTTAGTCGAAGGAAAAATTCCTACCCGGCGCACAAAATTAAAAAAATTGTTATAATTTAATATAATCTATCACTTCATGAAGTTTTCACATTTAATATAGTAATTTAAAAACTTAAACTCTTTCTTTATTTTGCTTGAAAATAAAATTACTTTCTTTTTTTTCTATATATCCTCTATAATTACCTTTTTTAATTTCAATAGAAATTTCTTTATTTTTTACAGAAACAAAAACTGTGTCTCCTTTTATCGCTGTATTTGAAATCATATGTGCAGCTATTGTATTAAGAATTCTATTTTGAATTAAACGATTTAATGGTCTTGCTCCATAATAAGGGTTATATCCTTCTTTTGCTAAATAAGAAAGAGCCTCATCAGAAATTTTGAAATTAATTCCTTTAACAAAAAGTCTTTCTGCAACAACATTCATTCTTAAATTAACTATTTCTTTTATTGCTTTTTCTCCAAGAATATCAAAAACAATAATCTCATCAAGACGATTTATAAATTCTGGTCTAAAATGATCTTTCATTGCTTCCATAACTTTTTCTTTCATATTACTATAATTTTCTTTATCTCCATTATTAGAAAAACCAATAGATTCCATTTTTTCTACAAACTGTGAACCAATATTTGAAGTGAGAATAATAATAGTATTTTTAAAATTAACTATTCTTCCTTTTCCATCTGTTAACCTTCCTTCATCAATAACTTGAAGCAACATATTAAAAACTTCAGGATGAGCCTTTTCAATTTCATCAAAAAGTATTACAGAAAATGGACGATGTCTGACTGCTTCAGTAAGTTGTCCTGCTTCATCATAACCAACATAACCTGGAGGTGAACCAATAAGTTTTGATACAGAATATTTTTCCATATATTCAGACATATCTACACGAATAAGTGCATTTTCATCATTAAATAAAAATTGAGCAAGAGCTTTGGTAAGTTCTGTTTTACCAACTCCGGTAGGACCTAAAAATATAAATGAACCATTTGGCCTTCCTGGATCTCCTATACCAGCACGTGAACGACGAATAACATCACAGACACGTGTTATAGCATCATCTTGACCAATTATCCTCTTTCTCAATTCTTCTTCCATTCTTTGCAATTTTGCACGATCTTCTTCAAGCATCTTTGTAAGTGGAATACCTGTCCAACGAGCTACTACTTCTGCTATATCTTCTGATGTAACTTCTTCTTTTAAAATTCTTCGTGATTTTTGAAGTTTTTTCAAACGTAAAAGTTTTATTTCTAGTTCTTTTTTAAGAGTAGGAATTTTCCCATAACGTATTTCCGCAGCACGAGACAAATCTGCTTTCATTTCAGCATCTTCTGCAAGTAATCGCATAGAGTCAAGTTCTTTTTTTATTGCTCGAATCTCAACCACAGTTTCTTTTTCATTTTGCCATTTTAATTCAAGCTCCTTGGTCTTTTCGTGCAAGTTTGCAATTTCTTTATCTATCTCTTTTATTCTTAATTTCATTCTTTTGCCCCCTGATTCAAATACTCTTTCTCCGCCAAAGGCGGATCCGCCTCTGGCGGAAACTTCTGTTTTTAATGCTTCTTTTTCAATTTCTAGTCGCATTATTTTTCTATGAGCTTCTTCTAAAACAGGAGGTTTATTTTCAAGTGCAATTTTTAAAGAAGAAGAAGCCTCATCTATAAGATCTACTGCTTTGTCTGGCAAAAATCTATTTGTAATATACCTAGTAGAAAGATTAACAGCTGCTATTATCGCATCATCAGTAATTCTAACTCCATGAAAAAGTTCATATTTTTCTTTAAGTCCACGAAGGATTGTAATAGCATCATCTACTCCAGGTTCATTAATATAAACAGGCTGAAAACGACGAGCCAATGCTGGATCTTTTTCAATGTGTTTCTGATATTCTTTTAATGTTGTTGCACCTATAGCTCGAAGTTCTCCACGAGAAAGTGCTGGTTTTAACATATTGGAAGCATCCATAGTGCCCTCAGAACCTCCTGCACCAACAATAGTATGTATTTCATCAATAAAAAGAATTACCTTGCCATCAGCTCTTTCTATCTCTTTCATAATCCCTTTTAACCTTTCTTCAAATTCTCCACGATATTTTGTACCAGCAATGAGCGACCCCAAATCAAGAGAAACAAGCTCTTTGTCTTTAAGAGATTCTGGAACATTGTTTTTTGCAATTCTCTCAGCCAAACCTTCTACAACTGCTGTCTTTCCCGTACCAGCCTCACCTATTAAAATTGGATTATTTTTTGTTCTACGAGAAAGTATTTGCACTATACGCATTATTTCATTATCTCGTCCAATGACAGGATCTAATTTATCTTCCTTAGCTAATTTAGTTAAATTACGAGTATATTTCAAAAGTAATTTAAATTTCTTAGGTTCTGTCACATCGGTAATATTTTGACTGCGAAGCTCTTCCAACACTTTTATAACAGGTTCCTTAAGAATTCTAAATCGTGCCAATACTTCCCTTGCTTCACCAGTAATTTCAAGCATAGCAATAAAAAGATGTTCAGTTGAAACAAAATCATCTTTCATATATTCTGCTAATTTTACAGAATGTTCTATAACTTGCGCTAAGTCTGGATTAAGATAAATCTGAAAAGCTGGAGAAATAGTATTATGAGATTCCGGTGTTTCAATTGATTCCAAAATAGAATCAGTTAAAAACATAGTATCTATTTCCAATTTATCCAAAATAGAATTTACTATACTTTCTTCTTGTAATAATAATGCAGCAAGAAGATGCAAAGAAGATACGTGGTTCTGTCCACGTTCAATAGCAAGCTCGTGAGCTTTTTTGATTGCTTCTTTTGATTTAGTTGTAAATTTATTAAGTGGTGGCATATATATTTAATTCTCAATTTCAAATTATTAATTTCAAATTTAAATTCGTAATTCGTAATTCGTAATTCAAAATTACTTATTTATGGTGTTTTAATTGTTTTTAGGGCTTCAACAATCGAATCAATCGAAGAGAAAGATATTGTATCACTAGATAAAGCAATCCCCAATACTTGTCCATCTAAATCAAGAACCAAACCACCTGCATTTAATTTTGAAGTACTAATTTTTATATCCTTACTACCATCATAAATAAAAGAAGATATTGTATTACCTAAAACTAAAATCTTCTGTCCTATCTTTATTTTACTTAAATCTCCAAAGACTGGCATAGTAAAAGAAATTTTATTTTTTTCATCTAAAGGTGTTCCTATTTTAAGAAAAGAAAATCCATTTTTATCTAAAGAAATAAAATCTGCTTTAAATTTTCCACTACTATTACTTACATAATAAACACCCTTATCGGGTACAAGAAAACCATCAGCTACAATAATTCCATCTTTAGAAACTACAAATCCATTCCCTGCCGTTACTTCAATAGTTTTACCTTCTAGGTCTAGTATTTCTTTAGTTATAGAAAAAAGAGCTCCTTTGTTTTCAGCAATAGCATCCACTACTAAATCTTCTTCCTTAATAATAACAGTATTGGTAACAGTTTTACCTTCTTGTGGAACAATTTTTTCAACCGTTTCTCTTACGATACGATTTATTGGAACAGTAACAGAAGGAGGTGCTTGTTGCATTAATGTTACAGTGGTAATACCTGTTGCAATTGAAGTAATAAATGAAAGCAAAATTGCAAGCATTATTAATTGTGATTTATTTAATTCTTTAATGTCCATTCGGTAGTGAAATTTCAAATTGTTCTTTATTGATTAGTAAAAAGCAACTCAAAATTTTATTAACTAGTAAATTAAACACTTTTTATCTGATCCGTTAGTAAAAGAACAAATTAATGATTTGAAATTCTACTACAGGATCCATCTGGACATTATATCACATATATCAAATGGATTTAAGAATCAAATTGTGTTTCCTCTTCCTTTTTCGATTTTTTTTCTAAAAGATTCAAATAACTCGATTGGATCAACTCAAAATTAATCTTCTCCGAAACAGAATCGTTGAAGTTCGGATTGAATGTTATACCTCTAATTTTATTCTGCAGTTCGGTAAGTTTTGCATCCAATAATTTTCTTTTTAAAACATCTGACGGGTTATAGTTCGAAAGTTCTTCGTTAACACTATTCATCATTATGTTGATTTTTTCAACATTCGATTCTAATCCTGCCATAAATTCAATCTTCTTCTGTTTGGTTTTAAAAGAATCTTCATCAATCTTTTTTGCTCTTTCTATTGCATCTTCCTCCGTTTCTCCAGGCTGAATTGTTTCCCTAGTTACAGCACCAGACTTTCCGATATAATTTACTTCTTTGGGATCTTTGTCTTTTTCTTTTGGTTGATCAAAATTCATATATTTATTTATAAAACTATTAATAACTTATTAACTCGACTATATTAAGTATACCACTTATTTAATTTTTGCAAAATTTGTGACAAAGCTTTTACTGTATAATCAATATCAGCTTTTGTTGTATCTTTACCTAAAGAAAATCTAACACCACCTATTTCAGAATCTATTTCTGCGGAAGCCTTGCTTCCGCTAATTAGCGGAAGCAAGGCTTCCGCAGAATGAATAGCTTCTATAACATAAGAACCTTCCTTGTGAGAACTTTTACAAGCACTTTTTGAAGATGCCATTATTCCTTTTGCTGAAAGTTCAACAACTAATAAATCGCTAGGAATTTTAGGAAAAGTGATATTTATATTATTTGGTAATCTATTCTTTAAGTCACCATTAATAATTATACCAGTAGTACCTTTTGACAATTTCTTAATAAAATAATCTCTTAATTTAGTTAATCTTTCATTTTCTTTTTCTTTATTTTTTTGGACTAATTTTAATGCTTCAGAAAATTTTACAATCTCTGCCAAATTTTCTGTACCAGGACGTAAACCCATTTCTTGATCCCCACCACCAAATATTGATAAAAGTGGTACAGTTTTTTTTCTATATAAAACACCTACTCTACCTGCTCCTTCTATTTTTGAACCAGACATAGAAAGCATATCTACACCAAGTTTCTCTACATTAAGATCTAAATAATTAACAGCTTGTACTGCATCTGTATGGAATAGAGGATAGCTCATAGCTTTTAGCTTATAGCTTATAAACTTTTTATAATGTCTTATCTCTTTAGCAATTTCACGAATAGGTTGAATTGTACCAATTTCATTATTCGCATACATTACAGATACGAGTATTGTATTTTTCTTTATTTCTTTTTTTATTTTTTTAGAATCTACTATTCCGTTTTTTTCAACTGATACTATTGAAATTTCTGCAAGTTTTCTTTTTTGAAGCATTTTACAAGTTTCCAATACAGAAGGATGTTCTATATTGGTAGTAATAATATGAGGTAGATTATTACCTTGCCAAGCTAAAACAACACCCTGTATTGCAAGATTATTAGATTCTGTTCCTCCACTTGTAAAGATTATTTCCGAAGATTGAACATGTAAAATACTAGCAACCTCTTTGTGGGCATTTTGAAGTTTTATCTTAGCTTTTACTCCTTCTGCATGAATAGAACTTGGATTTGCTTTTACTCCAGATGCATAATCCATATATATTCTATTCAATTTTTTGTTTGATTTTACCATTAAAATAGTATATATTGAAAACGTATGAATCCCGTACGAAATTACGGGAATTAATTATAATATAACATAAATCTATCACAAAAAATAATGATAGATTTCGTACGGGATGAATATAAAGCTCGAAACAGTTTTTTTTGTTTTTATTGGATTTGCTATTTTAATTAGCGCTATATGGGCTATTGGGACAGAAAGACGTTTAAAGAAATTTTTTGCTGGTAAAAAAGCAAAAGATTTAGAAGAAAATATTTTTATACTAGAAGAAAATATTTCAAAATTAAAATCTGCAAAAGAAAATATAGAAAAAGAACTGATAGAAATAAATAAAAAATTAAAAAAGAGTGTTAGGGGTCTTGAAACAATACGTTTCAACCCATTTCCAGATCAAGGTAGTAATCAAAGTTTTGCTGTTGGTATATTAAATGAAGAAGGAGATGGAGTAGTTTTTTCAAGTTTATATTCTCGTGAAAGAATGAGCATATTTGCAAAACCTGTAAAAAATGGAAAGTCAGAATACGAGCTCACCACCGAAGAGAAAGAAGTATTAGCTAAAGCAAAAGTCTGATAGCGAAGATAGTATTACAACAATTTTTTGTCCTGCGCCCTTCTTTGGGCGCATTAAGGGAAACAAAGTGGGACCCTCAGACGAAAAAATTATTGTAATACTACCTTCGCCCACAAAATATATGGAAAAAATAAACAAAGAAAATATAATAGAAAGACCACCAGTAGTGGTAATAATGGGTCATATTGACCATGGTAAATCTACCCTTCTTGATTATATAAGAAAAACAAATATTGTTGATAAAGAAGTAGGAGGTATAACTCAAAATATTTCTGCTTATGAAGTTGTTCATTCCCAAACAGATGGTGGACAAGAAAAAAAAATAACATTCATTGATACACCTGGCCATGAATCATTTTCAAAAATGAGAGAAAGAGGTGCACAAATTGCAGATATTGCTATTTTAATTGTTTCAGCTGAAGATGGTGTAAAACTTCAAACAATAGAAGCTTGGAAAACAATAGTTGAAAATAAAATACCATGTATTGTTGCAATCAATAAAATAGATAAAGAGAATGCGAATATTGAAAAAACAAAAACAGAATTAGCAGAAAATGAAATTTATCTCGAAAATTATGGTGGAAAAATTCCATTTGTTGAAATTTCAGCGAAAAATGGTACAGGCGTAAATGATTTATTGTTATTAATAAATATACTTGCTGAAATGGAAAATTTCACTGCTAACAAAAATAAAAATGCTTCTGGTTATGTATTAGAAGCAAATCTTGACTCTAAACGTGGAATAGAAGCAACTCTCATTATAAAAAATGGAACTTTAACAAAGGGAATGCAAGTCGTAGTAGAAGATAGTATATGTTCAACAAATATTATAGAAAATTTCAAAGGATTACCAATAAATGAAGCAACTTTCTGTTCCCCTATACGTCTTGTTGGTTTTTGTAAAATACCACAAATTGGTGCAGAATTTAAATCTTTTCAAAAGAAAAAAGACGCAGAAAAATATATAGAAGAATGGAAAAATAATAAAAATAAAAAAAAAATAGAAACAAAATTATTTACACAAACAGATAAAAAAATAATTCCAATTGTTTTGAAAGCTGATATATCAGGATCTATAGAGGCTATAGAAAAAGAAATAAAAAAAATACACTACGGGCTTAGCGCCACAGAAAGTGAAAATGCAGAATTTAAAATAATAAAAAAAGGGGTTGGACCTATTGGAGAATCTGATATAAAAACAATAAGTGGAAGTGAAAATATAATTGTTATAGGATTCAATGTAAAAATAGATAAAAGTGCGATAGAGTTAGCAGATAAACGAGGAATAACTATTTTTTTCTTTGATATTATATATAAAATGACTGAATGGCTTAAAATAGAGATGGAAAATAGAAGACCAAAAATTGAAACAACAGAAACAACTGGCAGTACAAAAATTCTTAAGGTATTTAGTCGCACAAAAGAGCGTCAAATAGTCGGTGGTAGGGTTTTAAAAGGACGAATGATTTTAGATAAAGTTATAAAAATAATGCGCAGAGAATTTGAAATTGGACGTGGAAAAATAGTAAATTTAGAAAAAGGAAAAGTAAAAGTAAAAGAAGTTGAAGAAGGCTCAGAATTCGGAATGATGATTGAATCAAAAATAGAAATTGTCGAAGGAGATATAATTGAATCTTTTAACATAACACAGAAATAGTCAGGGCAAGATTCATTAAAATTTTTTGTCCTGCGCCCTTCTTTGGGCGCATTAAGGGGAACAAAGTGGGACCCTCAGACAAAAAAATTTTAATAAACCTTACCCCAACAAAATATTATGGAAAGAAATGAAAAAGTAGCAAATCTTTTAAAAGAACTAGGAGCTCAATTTTTAGAGCGTGAAAATAATAATACTTCCCTTATTACTGTCACGTCCTGCAATGTCTCCCCTGATATTAAAAAAGCAACTATATTTATAACAGTTTTACCTGATAATAAAGAACATGATGCACTAGACTTTGCCAAACGTAAAAGAGGAGAAATGCGTACTTTTTTCAAAAAAAATATACAAATAAAAACAATACCTTTCATTGATATTGAAATAGATAAAGGAGAAAAAAACAGACAAAAAATTGACGAATTACTTAGAAATTAGTTGCTAGGTTATAGTTTCTAGGTTATAGTAAAAACAGAATTATTAAAAAATTCGGCCTGGTAGCCAAGTGGTAAGGCATTCCTCTGCAAAAGGAATATACGGCGGTTCAATTCCGCCCCAGGCCTCAATTGTAATTTGAAAATAAAAATATATAATAGATTAGTTAATTTAAATTTTGCCCGGATGGCGGAATTGGTATACGCGCACCACTTAAAATGGTGTCTCGTAAGGGATGTGGGTTCGACTCCCACTCCGGGCACAATTAGATAGCTCTTTAAAATTTAAACAAAATTATATCCGCCCTTAGCTGTTTTGGTAGGTCGTTAGATTATAATAATTGTATAGTTTAGTTTTTAAATAAAGTTTTACATCCGCCCTTAGCTCAGCTGGTAGAGCAGATCCCTCTTAAGGATAAGGTCGTAGGTTCGATCCCTACAGGGCGGACAAGTTAAAAGTTTTAACTTAAATTTTTAGAAAACATATTGCTGGAGTGGCGGAATTGGTATACGCGCTAGTCTTAGGAACTAGTGCCGCAAGGCTTGAGGGTTCGAGTCCCTCCTCCAGCACACTGCATAAGTTCAGATACATATGAGACTAATTAAGTCACATATTTTATGCGCCAATTCAATAAATTAAAGGATACTAAAGGCTTCATCACAATCTGGGAACGTGTGATACGCTTTAAGTATATGATTA
>Ga0265296_1000552_pt1 | contig 54387 bp, 31 predicted proteins | sample MunlanPumphouse1_FD_189073 | JGI IMG/M metagenome (GOLD analysis project Ga0265296, IMG submission 189073) | Groundwater microbial communities from a municipal landfill in Southern Ontario, Canada - Pumphouse #1 | ecosystem: Environmental > Aquatic > Deep subsurface > Groundwater | place...
GTTGGCAGCCGTGAACGCCTCGCCCTGGCCGTAGCTGCCGCGCGGATTGGGAAGAAAGACGTAATAGCCCGCCTTCAAGAGTGCGGCATTCAGCGAGGTCTCGGACAGATAACCCGGCATCGATGCTGAGGAGGGCCCGCCATGGACGAGCGTGATCATCGGCGCCTTGCCTGCGGGCGGGACCCGCGGCGTGAGCAGCCAGCCCTGCACGTCGTACCCCTCGTTCTTCCAGGTGATGCTGCGCGCGGTCACGAGCGCGGGTGCCGCGTCGTTGTCGTGCGTGAGTTGCCGCAGCGCGCCGATCGGTCCGGCATAGATGGCGGGCGCATGCTCGTAATCCTGCACCACGGCTGCGGCGATGCGACCATCGGCGGAAAATACCGCGCGCCCGTCGCCTGCGCTCACGCTTGCCGGCTTGGCGAAACCGGGCACGACCGCCTGACCGGGCGTCAGCGTGCCGAGCTGGACCTGATCGCCCGCCAGCGTCACCGTCCGCAGGCCGCCGTTGGTCCAGTCGATCGTGGTCACGGTCGACTTCGCGCCGGCGGTAATGTTGCGCGGACTGCCGCCTGCCAGCGGCACGGTGAAGACGTCGCCGCCAATCGAGCCGAAATCGCTCATCAGCCCCCCGACATAGGCTACCGTCCGTCCATCGGGCGACACGCGCGGCTGGTTGAGCTGCGTCGCAGGCTTGGCGATCGAGCGCACCGCGCCGGTCCGCGCATCGATCGCGTCGAGCGTCGCCACCCACCAGTTATTGTCGCCATTGCCGAGCGCCGTCGTCGCGACGAAGCCGCGACCGTCCGGCGTCCAGGCATATTCGTAGATATAGCGACCTGCAGGCGACAGCGGCGTCACTGGCGCAGCAGGCTTTGCGGCTGCAATGTCGAACACCGCGAGGCGCTGCTCGTCGCTCTTCTCGCCGATCTCACCGATCATCCGCACGCCCGCCTGCGTCGCCCCCGATTCCTTGGCAGCGCCCAGCGTCACCAGCAGCGCGATCCGCTTGCCGTCGGGGGAGACCCGCGGCGTCTGCGCGATGCCGGCGATCGTGGCGACCGTGCGCGTCGTCCTGGCATCGGCATAGGTCAGCCGCACATTGCCCGCGCTACCGTCGCGTACCAGAAAGACCAGGTCGCCGCCCGGCGTGAAGGTCAGTCCCGAATAGCTGCACGTCGCGCATGGATCGATCGTCCGCAGCACCCGCCCGTCCGCGACGCTACGGATCGTCACCACGCCGCGCGTACCGCTATTCTCGACCGTCGCGATCCGATCGCCTGCAGGTGAGAGGGCAAGGGCGCCATATTGGTGAAGCGACTGAGCTGATGTCGGGGCCGCAGTTGCAACAAGGAGAGCGGCAGCAAAGGTGAGGCGCATCGAAAGCTCCGATAAAACGGCAATATCCATGACGCTTAACGGGTTGCCCTGTCGTCGCAAGCCGAACCGGAGAATTGCTGTCGGGAAGACGGATGCAGGCTGTAGCGATGTGTTCCGGTCCAGGGCGCGACCTAAGTTCCGACACACCAACGTGCCAACACGTCGACATGTCGACGCGTTGAGTCTGCTGTTACGAAATGGCGGTCTGAGTGGTCTCCAGCAGGATCACACGGTCACAGGAACGAAGCGTTTCCTCGCGATGTGCGATGACTAGGATCGTCGCCTTGGGCAGTGCCCGGCGCACATTGGCGATCACCGCCTGTTCGGTCACAATGTCGATCGCATTGGTCGCTTCGTCGAGGATCAAGAGCTGTGGATCACGCAGCAGCGCGCGGGCGAGCGCGATCCGCTGGCGTTCGCCGCCCGACAGCCGCGTGCCGCGATCGTCCATGTGCGTATCGAGCCCTTGCGGCATTGCGCCGACCATATCGGCCGCACCCGCCTGCGCCAGTGCATGCCAGAGGTCCGGATCGGGGCGGACGTCGCTGCCCCAAGTCAGATTGCGGCGGATGCTGTCGTTGATGAGATAGGAATCCTGCGCAACATAGGCGAGGTGACGCCGCCAACTCGCGAGCGTTGCCGGACTCAGCACGGTGTTGCCGATCACGATCCTGCCCTCGCTCGGCTCCAGCAGCCCGGTCAGCAGGTCGACGAAACTGGTCTTGCCGGTGCCCGACGGGCCCGACAGCCCGACCAGCTCGCCGGCGTCGATGGTGAGATCGAGTCCAGTGAACACGGCCGCGCCCGCGTCCGGATAACGGAAGGTCACGCGGTCGAAGCGGATAGTTCCGTGTCGAACCGACTGCGCACCGGCGCCGCTGGTGATCGAAACCGGCGGGCCGAGATCGACTTTCAGATCGTGCAACGCGGTGAAGGCGGGCATCACGCCGAATAATTGCTGCACGCTCTGCTGGAGCGACCGGACCGGGCCGCTCATCCGCACTAGGACGACCAGTGCGGCGAGCAGCGTCACGGTCGGGATGTCGAACAGCACCGCACCAAAGATCATCATCGCCCCGGCCAGCGAGGCGATGCTCGCCGATACGATCGCAACGCGCGACTGGAAGCGCTGCTGGCGGGTCAGCTGCGAGCGCAATTGCGCCCCCTCCTCGCCGATCTGCGCGACGAAGGCATCCGCCATGTCGTGCGCGACCGCGATCTTGAGGCCACCGAGGAAATGGGCCGTCTCGCCGGCAATGCGGAACGCGAAGCGTGCGGTCGATCGGCCGACATCGGCCGCTCGCCGCGACAACGGCACCAGCACGACGAGGCCGAGCAGCGCGAACCCGATCATCAGCAGCGCGACGACCGGCGACAGCAGGATCATCAGGATCGCCTGGGTCACCAGCATGATGCTCGCCGTCATCATCTGCAGCAGCACCGAACAGGCAAAGGCCAGCCGGGTGATCTCGCTCGACAGGATGTGCGCGATCCGCGCGTGCCGCAGCCGCGCCAGCGACGACCAGCGCGCGTGCGCCAGATCGGTGACGACCATCAGCCGGCGATGATCGACGAACCCCAGCGACAGGTCCGATACCAGACGGTCGCGCGCCGACAGCACAGCCGCGCGCACGCCGACCAGCAGGCAGAACGCCAGTAGCACTGCCGCCAGCTGCTCGAGCCGCGTGACCAGCCCGACCGATGACAGGGTGTCGACGATCATCGCCCGCCAGCGTCCACCGGTCTGCGGCGCGAGCAGCGAGAAGATCGGCACGAGCAGCGCCAGGCCAACGCCTTCGAGAATGCCGCCTGCGAGCATCAGTGCGAGCGCGGCGCCCAGTCGTCGCCCGCCATAGCGGACGAAATCGCCCACCAGCGCCTTCCCGTCCGCGACCAGCGATCCCGTGGGGCCATCGGCCGCCGGGGCGGTAATCGGATTGCGAAAGAACGGCATGAAGCGAAGCATGCGGGGCCGGCGTACCGAGAGCAAGCTGGTGTCGTGATCGACCGTGCCGGCGCTACAGGGTCTTGGCAGTCTTCCCAGCGCTTTGCGGCCGCAGACGTGCCGGACGGCGCAGCAGGCGCAGCGGTAAGCCGATCAGGATGGCGGCGGGAACCGCCCAGTTCGGTACCTGTAGATGCGCGACCGCATTGGGCCGGCTAAGCAAACTGCGAACCGCACCCCAGCGATAGGCCAGACCGGGTACGAGCCAGAGCTGCGCGCGCTCGAAGGCGATCAACTCGCGCATCGGGCGCATCAGCCGGCCTTCTGCGTCGTCGTCAGCCACGATCGCGGTATAGCAGAAACGGACGAGGCGTCGCGTCGCGCGGTCGCGGCGGATTTCCTCCAGCAAGGCCTGGGGGACGGCAATGCCGAACAGCTCATGCGCCAGGACGATCGCCAGCCCGGGACAGCGTCCGGCGCCCAGCGCGATGGCTTCGCGGTACAGCGTCTCGATATCCGCGTCGTGCAGCAATGCGGCCACGTCCGCGAGCCATTTTAGGCGCGCCCATAGATGCTTGGCGCCGTGGAACACCAGATAGGCAAACAGGGGTGCCGGCGCGAGCGTCGCAAGCGATGTGCCAGGCATCAGTTCGACCAGCATGCGCGGTGAGCCGAGACCGATCGAGGTGATGGCCGCGCGATTGTCGCCGAGTTCGGTATGCAGTTCGACGACCGTACCGCGGTCGTCATGGTACCATTCGGACTCCTTGTGTGCGGCGAGATAGCGACGGATGTGCACCGGATCGGTGATCCCCCCCAGGATCGAGAGGCGATAGCCTAGCGCCGTAAGGGTTTCGCACGCTGCATCCAGCTGGCCACGCGCGACCAGGACGTCGACGTCCCAGGATGTCTTGAGCATCAGCGTGCGGTGGGCATGCATCGCCAGCGTCGATCCCTTGACGAACACCGCATCGATCCCGGCCGCGGCCAGTGCCTGCCCGACGCGGATCTCCTCCCCCGCGTTGCGCAGGGATTGCATTCGCGACGCTGCCGCACGCCGCGCGAGAAGGGCGGCAGCCGGGTCCGGGAGCGCATGGCCGATCGCCTTCAGACCTGCCTCGACGAACCCACTGACCCGGTGTCGATGTGCCAGATCCACCAGCCGATCGGCATCGAAGGGGAGTGCGGCGATCCGCGCAATGCCCGCCGCCCGGTCCGGCAGAGTCGGCGGGCACAGGCAGGCGGCGAGAAGCGCCAGTTCGCGGTCGTCAGGTCGGTTGCGAAGCATCACAATTTGGTCTGCCTGGGAATAGGGATGTCGCGTGCTGAGCTGAACACGGCCGCGCTATCGAACGATCGCCGAGACATGCATAGCGACGACCGCCCGGGTCAACCACCGTACTGGCACCGACGTCGGTCGAATGTCCGGGTATCATGGCAGCGTTGCTTGAAACCACAGGCGTCCGCGGTCGATCACCTGCAGATCGCCAGCACCCTACGGGACAGACCGGCCACAGCCGTGGATCGTGACGGCCGCGCGAAGGATCATCGCCGGCCAGGTCCCATCGGCACAAGATACTGCGCCGTCGACGAAACGCTCCTTCCGATGATGACGCGATGCCCTTGTCGTGAGCGACGAAATAGAAGAATGGGAATGCAGGGGGGCGGAGACCTGAAAAGGTGCCGCCGCAATATTAGGGGAGCAAGGGATCGGCCGTCCCGACCGCGCGTGCGGTAGAGTGCAGCCGAACCCGCGTGCGGGGCTGGGGTACGACGACATGACAGGTTCGACGGCCATCGTGCTTCGCGATGGCTGCATGCGGGTAGGGTGCGACGGCGATCGTCGGTCATCGGTACGTCGGTCATCGTCACGATGCAGGCGCTAGGACAGATGACGCGCGGGCGCCGCCTTGGCTGCTGTACCGCTGTTGCTGCGGGATTGACGTTCGCTGCGGCGCCGATCGATGCGCAGCGTGCGCCCTCGGCGACGCAAGGGTCTCTGGTCGTCGATCCACAGCAGGGCGCGACACCGCGACCGTTGCCGCCCTCCCCCACTCTGCCAAGCACGTCCGTCCCGGCGCCGGTGACGGTATCGCCCGCTCCCGTACCTACGATCGGCATGGCGAATCCAAGTGAGCAAATCGCGCGGCCGCCCAGCGCTTCCTATGGCCCACCGACTCCGCTGCGAGGCACGCCGCAGCTCGGCGCCTGGGCGCAAGGCGTGCCTGGAGGGCTGCCGGCACCGAGCGGGGATCCGTTGCACATCGATCCGACCGCCGATCCGATCCTGCAGCTGGCGCATGCGCAGTCGCCACTTGCGACCTTCCAGCAGGTGATCGGTGAGGCGGTTGCGCGCAATCCCTCGCTCGACGAGGCGATCGCGCAGACGAACGAAGCCAAGGGCGTACGCGGCGAAGCGCGCGCGCGCGCGCTGCCCGTCGCCGATCTGTCGATCTCGACCTTCCGGATCATCGACCGGGCGTTTTCGAACGATCCGAACAACGTCCTCGAACGCTCGCGTCCGAGCCGTCGCACCGACGGCCTGCTCCGCATCCAGCAGCCGTTGATCGATTTCGGCGCAAGCCTCGGCCGGATCCGGGCGAGCGAGGCCCGGCTGAACGCGGCGCGCGCCAATGTCGAGGATATCGGTACGCAGGTCGCGCTGAGCGCGGTCTCGGCCTGGTACAGCGTCTATGGCTACCGTGTTCTCGTCCGGCTGGGCGAGGCTTTCGCAATCAGCCAGCGCAGCCTGCGCAGCAGTATCGAGGATCGCATCCTTCAGGGTGCGGCTGCACCGGGCGACGTAGCGCAGGTCGACAGCTATATCGCGTCGTCAGATTCGCAGCTTGCCGATTTCCGGCGACAGCTGGCCGGTGCTGAAGCCCAATATACTGCGGTGATCGGTCATGCGCCGCCTGTCGGGCTGGCCCGTGCGCCGGAGCCATCGCTGGCCGGCATCGGCACTGCGACCGTGGCCGCGGACATCGATACGCTGCCTGCGATCCGCGCTGCCAAGCTCGGCGTCGATGCGGCTCGATCGGACGTACGCGCGGTGAAGTCCGATCTCTTGCCGCAGCTATCCGGCGGGATCGATGCCGGCCGCTATGGCATCATCGAGACGGCGCGCGATTACGACATTCGCGGCAGCCTGACGCTCAGCATGCGGCTGGGTGGCGGCGGGCCGCAGCGCGTCGACCAGGCGCAGGCGCGTGCCGATGGTGCCGACGCCCGGTTGCGGCGTACCCGGCTCGATTCACAGCGTGATGCCCAGATCGCGCTGGCCGACGTGGCCGCATTGCAGGATGCGCAGACCGCGATCGAGGCCAATTACCTGGCGAGTCGGCGCGCGCGCGACGTGCTGGCGGAACGGTTCCGCGTCTCGCGTGGCACGCTGTTCGACCTGCTCGCGTCGCAGAGCAATTATTTCGGTGTTGCTGCCCGCTATGTCCAGACCGTGATCGAACTCGATACCGCGCGCTATGCGCTTCTCGCCCGGACCGGCCGGCTGTTGCCGGCACTGGGCATCCAACCTGCCGCGCTGGAACCCCGATGACCCCTCCTCATGCCATGCCCCATGACAGGTCCGGTCACGACATGATCGAGCATCCACGGCCGCGCTTCGCGCCGTGGCTGGTCGAGCCGATGTTGCGCAACAAGGGCACGTATCTGAAGGTCGCGCTCGCGGCTGCGATGATCAATATCTTCGGGCTGATCACGTCGCTGTTCACGATGACGGTGTATGATCGCGTCGTCCCCAACAATGCCTTCTCTTCGCTAGTCGCGCTGTCGATCGGGCTCGCGATCGTCGTGGTGTTCGATTTCGTGCTGCGCGTGCTGCGCGCCTATTTCACCGATCTGGCGGGCGCGGATATCGATCATGATATCGGTGGACGGGTGTTCCGCCGTCTGGTCGCGATCCGGCTCGACCAGAAAAAGGGATCGACCGGCGCGCTGACCGGCATGATGCGCGAGCTCGAGACGCTACGCGACTTTTTCGCGTCGGCCACGATGACCGCGCTGGTCGACGTGCCGTTCATCGTCATCACATTGATCTTTATCGCGATCCTCGGCGGGGCGGTGGTGTGGGTGCCGCTGGCGGCGATCCCGATCGTCATTGGAGCAGGTTGGCTGACGCGACCCGCGCTTGACCGGTTGTCGGCGCGCTCGATGAGCGAAGGGCTGACCAAGCAGAGCGTGCTCGTCGAAACCGTGGGTGCGCTCGAAATGGTCAAAACCAGCGGTGCGAGCAACTTGCTCGGCCAGCGCTGGAAAAAGGCCAATCAGCAGCATTCGGACAGTTCGACGCGCCAACGCCTGGTCTCGACGATCGCAACCACGGTCGCAGCGTCGGCGAACACGCTGGCCTATGCCGGTACCGTCGTCGTCGGCGTGTTCCTGATCGCCGACCACAAGCTGACCACTGGCGCGCTGGTCGCCTGTTCGATCCTGTCGGGCCGTGCGGTGCAGCCGCTGGCGACGATCGCGGCGCTGCTGTCGCGGCTGTCGGCGACACGCACGGCGTACAAGCAGATCGACGCGATGATGGAAACGGGGTCCGAGGAGCCGCGCGGCACCGCGCTCAAGCCCGCCCGCTTCGATGGCCGGATCGAGCTGCGCGGGGTCTCGTTCCGCTATCCCGGCGCTGCGGAAAAGACGTTCGATGGGCTCGATCTGATCATTCCGGCAGGGCAGCGTGTCGCGCTGCTCGGCAGGGTCGGATCGGGCAAGTCGACGATCGCGCGCCTCATCCTCGGTCTTTACCAGCCGCAGGAGGGGCTGGTGATGATTGATGGCACCGATATCCGCCAATATGATCCACACGCGATGCGGTCGCTGGTCGGGACCGCGCTGCAGGAAAGCGTGCTGTTGAGCGGTTCGGTGCGCGAGAACATCACGCTCGGCCGACCCGGCGTCGACGATGCCGAGATGCTGCGCGTTGCCGAGCTGACCGGCACGCATGGCTTTATGGGGCGGATCGCCAACGGCTATGACCTGATGCTCGCGGATCGCGGCGAAGGGCTGTCGGGCGGCCAGCGCCAATCGATCAGTCTCGCGCGCGCGCTTGCCGGTCGTCCGCAGGTGCTGGTGTTCGACGAGCCCACCAGTGCGATGGACCAGACGACCGAAATGCAGCTGATCGATCGGCTTCAGGCCGAGTTGCAAGGCCGCACCTTCGTGCTCATCACGCACCGCCCTGCCCTCGTCCGGCTGGTCGACCGCATCGTCGTCGTCGAGGCGGGCAAGGTCGTCCAGGACGGACCGCGCGACGCCGTCCTGCAAGCGCTCCAGCGTCCCCGCAACGCGGCCTGAGTACGAAACCCATGACCGACACGCATCTCGAAGACCTTGCCGATCGCATCAAGCCCAAGGCGGTATCGAACCTGCTGTTGTGGCTGATATTGGGCTTCATCGTCGCCTTTATCGTCTGGGCCAGCATCGTGAAGCTGGATCGCACCGTCCATGCGCCGGGTCGGGTCGTACCGAGCAGCCGGTTGCAGGTGCTCAGCAATTTCGAAGGCGGTGTCGTCTCGGCGATCCTCGTCCATGTCGGCGATCTCGTGAAGCGCGGCCAGCCGCTCGTCCGGCTCGACCAAACCCAGGCGGGGGCGGAATTCGGCAGTAGCGAGATCACGGTCGGCGCGCTCAACGCCAAGATCGCCCGGTTGCAGGCGGAAATCGCCGGCCGCGAACCGGTTTATCCCGCGGCTGCCACGCCCGAGGTCGCGCAGCAGATCGGCATCGAACGCTCGCTCCACGCGGCACGCATGAGCGACCTCGCCAGCCTCAGCGCGGCCGGTGCCGCGCGCGCAGCCCAAGCCGAGCGTGCGGTCGCCGAAGCGCGATCGGCCTATGCCTCGCGGGTATCGGCCCGCGATTCCGCGCAGCGTCAGCTCGAGATGATCCGTCCGCTCGTCCAGCGCGGGATCGAGCCGCAGCTGACGTTGATCCAACTGGAGAACAGTGCCGCGGTCGCGGGAACCGATGCCGCCCAGGCCTCGGCAGCGATCGCCCGCGCGCAATCCGCCGTCGCCGAAGCGCGGGCGAGCCTTGCCCAGGTGCGGAGCAGCTGGCGCGCGCAGGCGGGAACGGATCTGGCCGCTGCGCAATCCGAGATGGCCTCGCGCCAGCGCTCGATGCCGGCGCTTGCCGCCAAGCTCGGGCGCGCGACGGTCGCCTCCCCGGTGGATGGTCGCGTCAATCGCGTGCTCGTGTCGACGGTGGGCAGCAGCATCGGCGCGGGCCAACCGATCGTCGAAGTGGTGCCGAGCGCCGAGACGTTGACCGTGGAGGCGCTCGTCAGCCCCAAGGACATCGCCGCGGTGCGCATCGGTCAGCGCGCCCGGGTCAACATCACCGCGTATGAATCGGGCGTCTATGGCGGCATGGACGGCCGCGTCCTGACCATCTCGCCCGATGCCACGCTCGAGGAACGCACCGGTGAGAGCCATTACACCGTGCGGGTACGCGCCGACGCGCAGAACTTCCGCGGTCCTGGAGGCCAGCGTCTGGTGATCGGTCCAGGCATGACGGCGGACGTGAACCTGATCGGCGATAAGCGCTCGATCATGGCCTATATCCTGACGCCCTTCACCCGGCTGCGCGAAGAGGCACTACGCGAATAACGCGCTGGCGCCGCAATGATCGAAGGCGGCGGTCAGGTCATGGCTGCGAATACTTGGTGTGACGGCATTCTCGCGCGCGATTTGTCTTTCCTCCGCTGCTGAATCTGACACGTTCGTCATGGTGCCGTCATTTAACGGCAATAGGTGCATGAAATTGCGAGATTTTGCGTACAGGGGCGCGAATCGCGTGGCATAATCGGGGGGATCGGTCGTGGGTGCATTTACTGCAGGAAATGTCGTCGTTTATCGGGTCGGGTCCGGTGCCACCGCGCTGTCGAACGCAACCGCCGCGGTGTTCCTCGACGAATATACCTCGGCCGGGATCCTGGTTCAGTCGATCGCGCTGCCGACCGTCGATACGACCCCCGGGGGGATCACCAATCAGACGCTGACCGCAATCGGCAACTCGGCGCTGGAAGGTCTTCTCACGCGCAGCGTCGACGGCCGTTTCCTCATGCTGACCGGTTACGACACCGCGGTCGCAACGACCAACGCCGCTGCGCTGTCGTCCGCAACCGGCCGCGTCGTCGGTCGCGTCGGCGCCGATGGCCTGGTCGATACGTCGACATCGCTGGCGATCGGTTCGGGCAACGTGCGGGGCATCGCGAGCGACAACGGCGCTAGCTTCTACGTCAGCACGTCGACGACCGGCGTCTCCTACGGCACCTTCGGCAGCACGGCCGTGACGCAGCTCAACACCAGCGCGACCGGCCCCGTCAATGTGCGAGGCCTGAGCATCTATGACGGTCAGCTCTACGAAAGCTCGATGTCGGGCACGTTCCGGATCTCGACCGTTGGAACTGGCACGCCGACGACCGCAGGGCAGACCATCACGACTATCGCGGGCGACGGCTCGGCGACGTCGCCCGGCGCGACCGCATCGGCGCCCGGGGCTTTCTTCTTCGCCGATCTCACCGCGACGGTCGACGGTGTCGACACGCTGTATGTCGCCGACAGCCGGACGGGCGGCGGACTGTTCAAATATTCGCTGGTCGGGGGGCTGTGGACCTCGAACGGCTCGATCGTCGACAGCGGGCTGACAGGGCTCACCGGATCGGTCAGTGGCAGCACCGTGACGCTGTTCGGCACGACCGCCACCGCGCTCGACCTGTTCAGTGATGCGACCGGCTATAACGGCGTCCTGACGGGGGGCAGCACACGCCTCGCCACCGCCGCGACCAATACCGCCTTTCGCGGCGTCGCGTTCGCACCGCAGGCTGCCCCGGTCGCGAACGAGACGATCGCGCTGCAGACGACGGCTGTCAGCCAGAGCGAAGGCACCGGCACCGACACTGTTTACTCTTTCACGCTGACCCGGACCGGCAGCACTGCCGCGGCTGCCACGGTGACCTATGCGGTCGTCGCGGGCGGCACCGCGGATGCGGCCGATTTCGTCGGTGCGACGACCAACACTGCGATTTTCGCGGCAGGGCAAAGCAGCACGACGGTGACGATCACGGTCGCGGGCGACACGCTGACGGAGACCGACGAGACGTTCGTGCTCGCCCTGTCCTCCCCCAGCGCCGGCTATCACGTCAGCCCGGCCACGCTGACCAACACGGTCCTGAACGACGATTCCGCGTTCGCGATCGCCGCGGGCAGCGCCAGCGAAGCGACCGGCAGCATCCCGTTGATCGTCACCCGCACCGGCGACCTCAGCCAGGCCGCGACCCTGTCCTATGCGGTGTCGCTGGGGAGCAACGACACCGCCTTGGCGAATGATTTCGCGGGCGGAACGCTGCCTGCGGGCCAGGTGACGTTTGCCGCCAACGCCGCCACGGCCACGATCCTGGTGCCGGTCGACAACGACGCCGTGAGCGAACCCGACGAGACCTTCACCGTCACGCTGTCGGGCGCCGGCGCGGGCCAGACGATCATCACCGCGAGCGCGACTGGTACGATCCTCAACGACGACCTGCCCGGGCTGTCGATCGCCAACGCCTCGATCATCGAAGGTGATGCAGGCACGAGCGTGCTGGTCTTCACGGTGACCGCCAGCGCGCCTGCTCCGACCGGCGGGATCAGCTTCCAGGCGGCGACGTCGGACGGCACGGCGTCTGCGGGCAGCGATTATGTCGCGCTGGCGGGCAATTTCACGATCGCGGCCGGCGCTACCAGCACAACCGTGAGCGTCGTGATCAACGGCGATACGGTGTTCGAGCGCAACGAGACATTGCTGGTGACGCTGACCAACCCGACCAATGCGATCATCGCAGGGGGCGCAGCGACCGGCACGATCGCCAATGACGACGCGGTACCCGCAACCGCCTCGATCTTCACGACCAATTTTGCCGATTTTGCTGCATCAGGCTTCACCCCCGGCGCCGCGGCAAGCAGCGGACAGCTCGACTCCAACGTCTGGCGCGTCGTCGGCCTGTCGGATCAGACCAATCCAGCATACGGCTTCACCGGCGCATCGGGAGGCGATTTCGGTCGCGGCCTGATCAGCGGCGATCCCGTGACCGCGGGCGTCTACACCCCGGTCAACGACCGTGCGCTGATCCTCCAGCCGACCGGTGCCGAGCTCGAAGCGGGCGGTTTCATCGAGGCGCGCATCCAGAATACGAGCGGCGCGACCGCGACCAGCTTCGACATCGGGTTCGATTGGGCGTATCGCAACAACGCGACGCGCGGCGAGAACATGCAGCTTGCCTATTCGACCGACGGCACGACCTTCACGAGCGTGGCCGCGGCCAGCTTCACGACCCCGACGGCGATCGATAACACCACCGCCACTTTCACCAGCCAGAACGAACAGGTCAGCATCGCCGGCACGGTCGCCGATGGCGGCTATCTCTATCTGCGCTGGATTCACGCCTCGTCGGTCGGCAGCGGCAGCCGTGACGAGGTCGGCATCGACAATGTCTCGGTCGCTGCGCGCCTAAGCACCGATCCCACCGCCGCGATCAGCAATATCAGCCTTCTCGAGGGTGATGGCGGTGCCACTGCCGCGGTCTTCACGGTCACGCGTTCCAGCGGCGTCGGTACCGCGAGCGTCAGCTACGCCACGGCGAACGGCACCGCGCAGGCAGGCAGCGACTATGTCGCGCAGACCGGCACGGTCAATTTTGCTGCCGGCGAGACGAGCAAGACGATCACGATCCTCGTCAACGGCGACAGGGTCAACGAAGCGAACGAGACCTTCGTCGTCAACCTGACCAACCCGGTCGGCTTCGTCGTTCCCGCCCCCAGCGCGACCGCGACGATTCTCAACGACGATACCGGCCCGATTGCGATCTACGACATCCAGGGTCTGGGTCATCGCTCGCTGTTCACCGGCCAGGTCGTCGCCACCAGCGGCGTCGTCACCTCGGTGCGCAGCAACGGCTTCTACATCCAGGACCCGAACGGCGACGGCAATGACGCCACGTCGGATGCGATCTTCGTCTCGACCGGTACGACCGCGCCGACAGTCTCGGTCGGCAATGCGATCACGCTGTCGGGTACGGTCGCCGAATTCGCGTCCGCTACGACCAACCTGACGATCACGCAGCTGAGCAGCCCGACCGCGATCACCATCACCAACCCATCGGTCGCGCTGCCGGCCGCGGTGCTGATTACGACCGACGGCACCGGCCGCGCCCCGCCCACCCAGGTGATCGATGACGATCGTCTCACCAGCTACGATCCGACCACCGATGGCGCCGATTTCTATGAATCGCTCGAGGGGATGCGGGTCACCGTCCGCGCGCCGCGGGTCGTCGCCGATACCAATGCCAATGGCGAGACCTATGTCGTCGCGTCGCTGGGCGTTGGCGCTACGGGTCTGAACAGCCGGGGCGGCATGACGATCTCGGCAGGCGACGTGAACCCCGAGACGATCAAGATCTATCAGGGCACATCGGCCGCGGGCGCTTATCACCAGGGCGACACGCTGAACGACGTCACCGGTATCGTGAATTACTTCGGAGGTGAGTACGAGGTCGACCCGATCGGCCCGGTCAGCGTCGCGACCATCGCGACCCCCCTGCCCCGCGAGACGACCAATCTGGTCGGAACGGCATCGGGGCTGAGCTATGCGAGCTTCAACCTGGAGAACCTGTCGCCCGTGGCCACGCGGGCGACCGGCGATACCGACGCCACCTATGCGGTCAAGCAGGCGGCCGTCGATTCGCGCTTCACGATCCACGCCAACGAGATCGTCAACGCGCTGCACAATCCCGACATCATCGGCGTGCAGGAAATCCAAGATGCCGATGGCGAGAATGCCGGCACCGACCTGTCGGGCGCCGCGACCGCGCAGAAGCTGATCGACGCGATCGCCGCAGCGGGCGGCGCGACCTATCGCTATGTCGAAGTCGCGCCGACCGCGACCAACATCAGCGGGGGCGCGCCCAACGGCAACATCCGCAACGGCTTCCTCTTCAACACCGAGCGGGTGAGCTATGTCGAGGGATCGGCGACCGCGATCCAGGCCGACGCTTATAACGGCACGCGCAAGCCCGCCGTCGCCGATTTCGTGTTCAACGGTCAGGTGTTTACCGCGATCGACATGCACTCCACCTCGCGCGGCGGATCGGACGCGCTGTACGGCGCGAACCAGCCTCCCAACAATGCCGGTGACGCCGCCCGCACCGCGCAGGCGACCGCGGCCAAGGCCTATGTCGATGCGATCCTCGCGCGCGATCCTTCGCACCAGTTCGTCGTCAATGGCGACTTCAACGGCTTCTACTACGAAACCGCGCTGCAGACGCTGGCACCCGCGGGCAACACCGGCGCGCTGTCGAACCTGATCTACAAACTGCCGGTCGAAGAGCGGTACACCTATTATTTCGACGGCTATTACCAGTCGTTCGACAACATCATCGTCTCGACCGGACTGTATGCCGGATCGAGCTTCGACATCGTCCACTATAATGCGGGCTATAATGACGGGTTGTCGGCGACCGATCACGACCAGGCGCTGGCGCTGATCGGGATCGTGCGGAGCGGTACCGGCCCGGCCATCGCGGTCGCCGACGGGTTCGCGATCACCGCGATCTCGGTTTATGGCGGCACTGTGCTCGCCAACGACACCGGTGGTGATGCATCGCTCAGCGTCGTTGCGCTGAACGGCAGCGCTGCCGGGGTCGGTCAGGCCGTGCGCCTCTCGTCGGGTGCACTCGTCACGCTGCTGTCGGGCGGCACCTTCGCCTATAATCCGGATGGCGCGTTCAGCGCGCTGGCAGCGGGCGCGACGACCACCGACAGCTTCACCTACACGATCAGTGGCGGGTCGACCGCGACCGCGACGATCACGATCGGCGGGGTCGCGACCCCTGCCCCGGATGGCGTCGGCCATATCCTCGGGACCGCCGGCAACGACACGTATGGCGGCACGCAGGGCACCGATTATTTCGATCTGTCGAATGGCGGCGTCGATCGCGTGAGTGGTGGAGCCGGGGCGGATGCATTCTTCGTCGGCGCGGCGCTGACGGGGGCTGACCGTATCGACGGCGGATCGGGCAGCGATCAGGTCGGCTTGCAGGGTGACTATACCGGCGCCAATCGATTGGTGTTGACCGCCACCACGCTGAACGATGTCGAGGTTCTCGCTGCTCTGTCGGGCTTCAGCTACGATATCGTCCTCAACGACGGCGTCATCGGCGCTGCGGGCAATTTCACGGTGTTCGGGACCAATCTGGCGGCGGGCGATGCGTTTACCGTCGACGGGTCTGCCGTCACGTCGGGATCGCTGACGCTGTATGGTGGTCTAGGTGTCGACACCTTGGCCGGAGGCGCGGGCAATGACGGCTTCCTGTTCGGGGCGGATCGTTGGAGCGCGACCGATGTCGTGGTCGGGGGCGCCGGCAACGACCAGCTGGCGCTCGACGGCGACTATACCATCACGCTCGACAGCCGTGCCGGTGTCGAGACGGTGGCGCTGCTCGCAGGTCCGGCGCAGCCGGGCAATGCCGCGAACGACTATGTCATCACCATTGCCGACAGCTTCGTCACCGGTGGTGCGACCAAGACGGTCTGGGGGCTGCCGGTCACGACCGATCTGATCGTCGACGGACGCGCGGTCGCGCAGGGCAATCTGAACATCTTCGGTGGATCGGGCAGCGACACGCTGACGGGTGGCAGCGGCAACGACCTGCTGTTCGGCGGAGCCGGTCGCGACACGCTGGCCGGTGGGGCGGGCAACGACGTCTTCGTTTACAATGCTGCCAGCGAGTCCTCGGGCACGGGATACGACACGCTGGTCGGTTTCGCCCGCGGTGCAGACGTCGTCCAGGCCGCGGGCGTCGTTCGCAACACGTATGGCACCGATGTCACCGGCCAGCTCGACGATGCGAGCTTCGACACCGATCTCGGCAACGCGGTACGCGGCAGCCTGACCAGCGGGTCGGCGGTGTTTTTCAACGCCAACGCCGGCAATCATCAGGGCGAGACGTTCCTGGTGGTCGATGCCAACGGGATCGACGGCTATCAGGCCGGCCAGGATCTGGTCATGCAGATCGTCCCACCCGCCGCGTTCCAGGTGACCGCGGCACCAGTCGAAATGATCGCTCCCCACCCGATGATGCTGGACCTCGTTGCGGTCCACCTGCCTATCGGCTGATCCGGCTTCGAGGCGCTACTGCGGTCGAGTGCCAACGATCACAGTAGCGCCGTCGAGAAGGCGTGGGATTGGCACCGTCTCACAGCAGGGTGATTGCTCGCGGTTCTTGAGGAAGCGCCCAATTCCAGACGCTTGGATAAAGCGGATAAGGGTCCGGGGTCCCAAAAGCGGTCGCTGGTTCCTCGCGATCTTCCCGTTAATCCTTTCCGAACGGCAATTTCAAAAACTTTTATACCGTAAAACATTGTATCGGAATGCACTGAATACCGAGCCAGTTCGCGCCGCCATCGCTTCTGAAAATTCGATTTGCCAAAAATCATGCGCATTGCTGATCGCATCCTGTCTGGACGGCGCCTTTACTCCACGAAACTACTACTCACGGTATACAAATCAATGTAGATTATTGTTAATATCGGGCCTTTTTTTAAAAAAGTTAATTATCGCAGTGAGTTACTCGTAGGAATTTCAAAAATCTTCATATTAGTGATTTTGCAAAAGTTCTGATAGATTAACAGAAACACGAAGACCAAGGTCTTTGACATAACTCAAGAGTGCACGCGATCCCGCCCTGCATTTGCAGGGGTTGATAATGAACTTAGACAGCATCAGTCCGCTCGTTGGTATGGTCGAAAAACTTGCGCTCAACGCGCCCGTCTCAGCGGAAGATCGGGTTGGTCTGCTCGAACTGCCGTACTCGTCACGCTTTTTCGAAGCCGGTAGTTACTTGCTTCGCGACCGCGATACGCCTGACCACTGCGGTATGTTGGTTTCAGGCCTCGCGTATCGGCATAAAGTCAGTGCGGAAGGCCTGCGCCAGATCGTCTCAATCTATATTCCCGGTGAATTCTACAGTCTGCAACAACTGCATCTCGCCACCGCAGACAGTAACGTGCAGACGCTGACACGGTGTGAGGTCGTCATGATATCCCATGAAGCGCTGCGTCGGCTTGCGGCGGAGCGCTTTTCCGTGGCGCAGGCTCTCTTTGCGACAACAATCGTCGAGTTATCGATGTCGCGGGAATGGATACTCAATATCGGACGTCGTGACGCACGCACGCGCATTGCTCATTTGCTATGCGAATTCGCCTTCAGGCTCGACAAACACGGCCTGCCGCCCGGTCAGGCATACGAATTGCCGATGACACAGGAGCAATTGGCAGACGCCCTCGGCTTGACGGCCGTTCATGTCAACAGAACTTTGAAGGTTCTCGTAAACGACGGTCTGATTGCTTATAGCAAGCGTGGTGTGACAATTCCGAATTGGGATATTCTAGTCGCAAGAGCAGGCTTCAACAGCCGATATCTGCACATGAATCTATCTGATACGACAACGCATAAACCACGCCATGCATAGAGGTTTCAATGACATAATTTGCAGGCTACTTATAGGAAATGTATCAGTAATGTCGGGCAGGTTACGGTGACCTTGAAGACTGTGCTACACATTAACGTATCAATCGCCCCCGATCGCCACGGTTCGTCAGTCAGATGGTCGCCGCTTGAAGCCGCACTGCGCAGATCCGCTAGTCTGAACAAGGCGGTCGCCGCAGTCTGGCTGATTTTGACGTGGGGCGCAGTACTGTTTCTGGATGGTACGTTAGGACCGCACATCTCTCTGAACGCTGTGTATCTGGCGCCTTTGTGTTTTACCGTGTGGTGCCTCGGTAGGATTGCCGGCTTCGTATCCGGCCTCACAGTGGTCGCCGTAACCCTGTATCTCAATGGCTTTGGCGATGGCCTCCCCGCACAGGCCTCGACCGCCTCGGTGTCGACGGCCGCCTGGAATGCAGGCGTGAGGGTTTTCGGCGTTATGTTTATCATTCTGTTCGTTGGAGCGTTTCGCCGAACTTTCGATCAGGAACGGGCAAACGCTCAGATTGATCCGCTGACCGGGCTAGGCAATCGTCGGGCATTCAAAATTGAGTGCAGCCGACTAGAGTTGGCAAATGCACGAGATCATCGGATTCTTCTTTGTGGGTTAATCGACGTGGACGATTTCAAGTCAGTCAACGATCTACACGGCCATGCTGCGGGAGACGAGGTTTTGCGCATCGTTGCCGACGCCCTTCTCTCTGCCGTCCGACCCTATGACGCGACCGCCCGACTAGGCGGCGACGAGTTCGCATTTTGTCTCGCCGTTCGCGACACAGCATCCGCAGAAAGAAAAAGCGGTAAAATTCATGATGCCGTAATGGCCGTGCTTAACCAGACGGACTACGGGGCGACCTGCAGCCTCGGTGCAGCCACAGGGTTAGATGTGGCGGACACGCTGCGCATTGCAGATCAAGCTTTGTACCAGGCTAAAGACGCCGGGAAGAGCGAATGGGTTTTTCAAGCCGGCGGTAGCCCCGGTGACCAATAGTGCAGCGAAATTGTCGGATTAGCGCTCTTGGTATGGACATTTGATCGGCATTGCCTGTTAAACAAAATGTGGTCAGAGCCGACTCCAATGACAGGCGCACGTCCAGCGTTGTTCGAAAAGATTGTCTTGCGCGTGAGAGCGCGTCAACCGCATTGGCTCTGTTCCGCATCATAGACGTGCGGAAAGACAGTAATGGACTGGGGAGGTTTTCGGACCCCCCTTTAGTTCACCGGGACATGCCCTATGGCGCCGGTCCGACCTGGAACGTTCGCCCAACGTCAGCCATTTAACCGCGCCTCTCGCGATCCGCATTGCGGACTTTTGTTACCTCCCTCATTCTAGCAGCATGCCGATTTATGAACCAATAGACGCGGGCGTGGCGATCAAAGCGAGCCTAAGTGATCTCGTTGCATTTCGCTGGGAAACAGGTGGAATCGTTGCAGACTTCGTGCTGCCGGGAAACGACGAGCACATTTTACGCGTTAGCTTTGATCGTCAATGCATCGTCAGGCTGCTAGATGAAATGCCGTTGAGCACCGAAGTTGATCACCGCCTTAACATCGGGCTAGTTGCTGAACACTTTGCTTACACTGTTCGAGATGCGGATTTTGAACGCATTCAATCCAGCACTTGGAAAGAAGTTTCCGGAAAGCCAGAACACTACCAGTTTGTCACTGGTTGGGCCTGCATGGATGTCCTCTCTACCGCCAAGCCGTCGTTCGCAGTCGTCGCCAAATCAGGCTGAAAATTCCCGAGAGCCAGTGTCCGATTTCTCGACCCAATTGTCCGAAAGCTGCCCGTCCGCTTTGCCTTCCCATTCCGGCCATTCCGCTTACGCTCGAATTGTCAGAAGTTTTTGAACTTTCCCCGGAACAACAGCCACCATCCAATCGAGGGGGACAGGGCAACCAACCAAACGGCGAGCGTTGCCCAGAGGTGATCGCCGTTCTGATCGAGCAGAACATTTGTCACCGACCCAGCCCATCCAGCGGTAAAAATCACCATCCACCAAGTCACGACGGTCCAAGCTGCTACTACTGCGGCAGCCAAGAACTGGCTCGTGCGCGTTCTGTCGTCACCCATAGCGCCAGCTTAACGTCCGGATGTCAGCTTACCAGCTTCTTTTCCCGAAAGCCGCCAGTCCGGTTTCCTTCCCAACCCGGACATTCCCCTTATTCGACGGTAATTTGGGAAGAGGCCGCTGTCCTGTTCAGGCGGTGTTTTCCGATGGGTCATGTAACGAGGCACGCCTCGATCCTGCCCGTTGAGACAGGATGACAGTTGTCTCCACAGCGCGGATCCCCTCAATCGTCTGAAGCCGATCGGCCAGTTCGGACAGCGCCTGCGGCGATGCGACCGAGACGACCAGCACTGCGTCGCGATCCCCGGCAATCGAGTATATCCGCTCGATCTCTGACCACGAAGCAAGTCGATCGGTGACGAGAGCGCACGGCCTGACCGCGATCGATAGCGAAACCAGCGCAAGGACTTCCGTCACAACGTCGGAAGCGAGTGTCGTTGTATAGCCAAGGATGATCCCGTCGCGCTCAAGCCGCGCGATACGCGCTTGCACTGCCGTTCGCGATAAGTTGAGGTCTCGGGCAACCGAGGCGGTAGCCCTGCGTGCATCGCGACTCAGCAGCGTCACCAATCTCTGATCGATTTCGTCGAGCCGTTTGGCTGTTCGGTTCATCTACACCTTCAAAACGTCGTCAGTCACGGCGGTCTGCCATCTCGCTAATTTCATTGCTCTGTATCATCTCGGCGGCACTGAGGGAGTAGATGATGAAGATCGTTGAAGCGAGCGCGTTCCAAGGCCGGCGTCCGTGGGAAGCTCTGGACATAGGCGAGATCGATGGCGTGACCATACGGCTGCATTGGACCGATCAGCCGTACATCTGGCACGTGAATGACGGGCCGGAGGTGTTCGTCGTCCTCGATGGAAGTTTCGACATGCAGGTTCGCGAAAGTGGTGTCGAAAAGGTTCATAGGCTGACGCCCGGTTCAATCTTCCACGCCGAACAAGGTGACGCGCATCGCGCCGTTCCTATTGGTGTCGCGCGCGCCTTGGTGGTCGAGCGAGCGGGCAGCATCTGACCTTCCCGATTAGGAACGGCGATAGAGAAGGCCGGCTCGTTCTTGGAATCGATCGAGAAATGGGAAGCGCCGAGAGCGCTTCCCAAATCGATGATTCTCGCGCGGATCAGCTTAAATCCACGATCCGCGTCAGCTTTCCGTCTGCGATCGTCATGAACGAAGCGCCACGCATGGCAACTTGTTCACCGGCTTTCATCGGCCCGAGATCGATGGCCGGGGTTCCGGTCCAATCCACCTCCAACGCGACACGACTGCCATCAACAACTGCGTTGCTGATCGCTTGATGGCGGGTCGTGAACATCGTGGCCGCTTGTTCCGCGAGTTCGGCGAAGGCCGTCCTGCCCTCGATCTTCATACTCTGCCCCGAGTTTGAGACATTCTCGAACACAACACCGTCGGCAACACATGCCACGAGGGCAGCAACGTCCTTACGATTGTATGCATCAAGGTAGTTTTGAATGATTGCAGGTAGCGTCACAGCTATCGCCCTTCTTCCAGGAGCGCGGTGCCGTCGCCATCCGTTCCGGCGATGCGCAACCGCGCTTCAAACTGACAATGCCTGTCGGCATAGGTTCACTCAGACGGCCCCGACCTGACGTATCAGGCCGGGCGATTAAATCGTCCGCTGGTCGCTACTGCGAGGTGAACAACGAAAGTCATTTGGGTCACTATGCCGGTTCGCGCGAGTTTGTCGAGATGGCGTTACGCGCGCAAACCGTTCCTGAAAACGAAGGGCGGGCGAGACAGCAGGGCAGGATGAATGGTCCCGTCTCCTCTAACGAGGGCGTTTTCTCGGAATCTGTTCCCAATTCGATTTTCTCGAAATGTCGTGATGCAGACGGGAAAATGGGAAAGCCCTTTGGCATCTCACTTGCCGTAAGCCGCCTCATAGTGTACATACACTTATGTAAATACAGGAGCGGTCGTGGTTTTCGACTGGGACGATGGGAAAGCCGCATCGAATCTCGCCAAACACGGGGTCTCTTTCGAGCTGGCGCGCGAGGTTTGGAACGATCCGCTTTACCTGGTCCTGCCCGATCGCGTGGAGGGTGGTGAGCAGCGCTGGCACGCCATCGGCATGATCGGTGCCGTCGTCGTCCTGGTGGTCGTTCACAGCCATCCCCAACCGGACGACGAAGACCGGGTCCGGATCATCAGCGCCCGAAAGGCAACGGCACACGAAAGGAGACGCTATGAGCAAGAAAGCGCTTAGCCCCGAGTTGCAGGATCAGCTCGATCGGCTCGCAGCTCTGCCAGACGATCAGATTAACACCACGGATATCCCCGAAGCATCGGCCGAGGCGTGGCAGCATGCCCGCCGGCCAGGTCTGTATCGCCCTATCAAGAAGCCCGTCACGCTCCGGCTCGATGCCGATATCGTAAGCTGGTTCAAGGAACACGCCCACGATCGCGGCTACCAGACCGAAATCAACCGCGTGCTGCGCCGCTACGTTGCCGAAAGCGAAGCACGGGCCTGACGCTATCGCCCGATACACGTCACCGATTTCTTGCCTGATAGAGGAATGGTGACGGTCGATCAGTTCGTCGGGTGGCTGTTCGAAGCCGATGGCGTTGATCCGAGCGAAGACCTCCCAAATGGCAAAAGCACATCGATGGGCTTCGCGACGCGTTCATACGCCACATGGGCAGCAGTTCCGTCGATGTCGAACGTTTGGCGTGGTTCGACAGCTAACGCCCAAACGCGGACGATCGAGCCGCCTATTGCCTCTCCCGATAGCGGACGTATCATTTGGCTATGAAGCGAGGCGTTCCGGATAAATTAGCGAGTAAAATGAAGCGCTGGCTTGACGGCAACTCGCCATCTGACGCGATAGCTTTGGTCCGCCACCTTGCATTGCGAGGCGATCCCGATGCCATCACGGAACTGGACCGGCTCGCGGTTGATCGCCGATCATCAGCGACGGCGCTTTCCGCGGCTGGAATGGCTCACCGGGCAGCAGAGCGAGGCCATCAGCCGGCTGCGTACAATCTAGCTATGCAGCGCTTCAACCAAGGGGATCTGCGAGGCTATAGGTATTGGCTACGCCGGGCGGCCCGGGCAGGCGACACTGATGCAGGCAACCAGCTTGCTCGCTTCGAGGTTCGACGGCCTCATGGCTCAGCCAGAGACATCCATCGGGGGCGACCATACAAGCCTTACGACTAGACGACTCCGCCCATTCTCAGGCATTCGTACTTACCGCTACCGTCGGCGACAGTGGACGTCATCGGTCCATCGAGGGTAAACTGGCACCGCACCAAGGGCAGAACGCGATTTCAACGGCACTGCTACCGCCATCGTGAACCATCAGGCCGTAGCCTCCGTTCATTTCCGCGATGAACGCATCGGGACAGTCCGACCGATCCGCATGAATCGTACAAACTCGGTTCAAATCTTTGGCCATTCGGGCACAGCATGGAGTCGAGGCCATGCCGCTGTTTGGCGCTTACCTAGCCGTGTAAGCAATGTCCGTTATCCCAATGGCGTTCGCCAAAAGCGGCCGGTTCGCTTTCCTGCCCAACCCTGTCATTCCCAAGGCGTACATGAAGCGGGGACGATCGTTTACGCATACGCGCCTCACACGTGCTGCATCTTCATCCAAAGCTTGGGCGTAACTAGAGGATTGGAGAACGTTTCATATTTAGGAACGACATGACGCATGCTGATCGACAGTTTGAATTCACAGTCGATGACGGGGGGCTTCCGGGGGTATTTCTGCCGAAGGTGTTGGTAGTGCGAGGTGTACTATCTGCATCAGCCCACGAGCGCTTGCTACACGATGGCCGTGATCTCGATGATGACGGCCGCCAGGAGCTTTTGCATCGGGCTGTTCGTCGAAGATTTACAATAAACGGCGCCGAAATCGGTTTGATTGACGTTAGGGCGTCAGACATCACGGCTGTGCGAGAGGCTACTGACGAGGGCAATGCCCCATGGCAAAGGGCAGACGGTAAGCCACACGCATCGTGACAGGGCGGCAAGGCTCTATCTCGACCGCCATCGTGGTCGATTGATTCGCACATTGCTTCCCATATCGGCCATTCCGCTATCGCCCCAATTGCGGACATAGCCGGCGTATGACATGTCTTCGCATGAACGGGAGGTATCATTGTCGAGTTGGACCACGCGACTGAAAAACCGGATGCATCCCCGACTCCGAATGTTCTTCGCGAGACTGTTTCTGCTGGTTGTCACTTGGTTTGCCGTAACGGGCGCGATCGAGATGATCCGAGGCAACGCTACCTTCAGCCCGTTAGTCCTGGCTGGCATGGTTTTAGGATGCGCGTTGGCTGCTATCTTCAAACCTGTTCCGCTCGAATACCGTCAGCCTGCGGAATAGGCAGCTTGAAAGGTAACGTCCGCTATCCTGCCCAACCCGGTCATTTCCTCATTTCCGAAACTCGATCCCAAAGGAGACGAGGGATCTCTGCGCTGGCTACGCCTAGGGGCTTTTGGTCCTACGCTTGAGTTCGGGGTGAATGGTATCGCGAGGCGCAAAGCCGGGGTACTGATCGGCATCAATCAAGACCCCGGCATCGGACATCATTCGAAGAGCTTACAGCCGCAGCGAGACGCCTGCGACGAGCTGCCGCCCGAGCAGGTCATACCCCATCACGGTATTGCCGCGAAGCAGCCCGATCCGCGAACGACTGTCCGGAATGAGCGGCGGATCGCGGTCGAACACGTTGTTCGCAGCCAGCCGGAACGTCATCTGCTTGTTGATGTCGAAGCTGAGCGCGACGTCGATCCAGTTGTACGAGCCGACGCCGGGATACTGATCTCGCCGTGCGCTCGCGTCCTGTGCGGGGATGCCGGTGTCTTCGGGCGCATAGATGTCGAGTAGCATCGCGCCGCGATGACGCCAGTTGACCGACAGGCTGGTCGTACGGTCGGGTGCGGTCCAGGTGGTGCGGAACTGGTGTGCCCAGCGCGGCATGCTCTCACCGCAGAGATTGCCGAAATACCCCACGCAATTGCGCGGCTCGATGGTCGGCGACGATTGCGAGCCTACCCGGGTCATCAGCGTACCGTTGAAGCTCATGTCGAGCCGCCCGACGCCGCCCAAGCCGACATTGTACTGACCCTGGAAATCCCAGCCGTGCGACTGAGACTTGTAGCCGTTGGCCGAGCCACGGGCCACCCAACCCGTCGCCGGGCTGGTCGCAGGCGAACTGGACAGCGTGCCGGTGCCGGGGTTGCGGACGATGCCGCGGCAGAAATACTCGTTCCCCGTGGCCAGGCACTCGCCGATGATGTTCTGCGGCTGGAGGAAGTCGAGCTGGTCCTTCAGGTCGATCAGCCAACGGTCGATCGAAACCGTCAGCCCCGGCAGGAAGCGCGGACGCAGCACGACACCGAACGTCTTGGTATACGCGCTTTCCGGCGTCAGGTTGAACCCGCCCTCGCGCACCGTGCACCGATCGTCGGGGCAGATCAGCGAGGCGCTGCCGTAGAGATTGTCGGGAAGGCCGGTGTTGCGGCACTGCTGCAACGTCGCGGACGGCGCCAGACGCCCGCCATTGGGGTTCGACGGATCGATCCGCGGAGCGCACGGATCGGAATAAAAGCCCTGGTTCCAGAAGATGTTGGCGGCACCCTGCGCAGTGCTGACGCCCGGTGCGGCCTGGGACTTGTTGTAGGACGCGCGCAGCGTGATGTCGGCCACCGGCGACCAGAGGCCTTCGACCTTCCAGGTATCGAACTTGCCGTCGAGCCGGTTGTATTTCGACACGCGGTAGCCAGCGTTGACCTGCAACAGCTCTGCGAACCGGCGGTGCTCGATCAATGGCGCCTGCACCTCGGCATTGGCTTCCAGGATGCTTTGCGTGAAGCGCTGGTTCTCGCCGCCGTTGTTCTGCTGGAAGATCTCGTTGACGATCGTCCGTTCCATCTCTTCGCGGTATTCCGCCCCCAGGGCGATCGCGATGCCCTGTTCCGCAAGCGGCGAGGTGATGCCGTATTTGCCAAGATCGCCACTGACGGTGCCGACGAACTGCAGCAACCGCGGAATGCGCGTGCTGATCCCACCGGTCGCGCCGCCATAGAGATACTGGTTCAGCGCCGTATCCTGGTTGAACGGTGCGAACGCGTTGAAGGGCACGCAGGACGGATCGGTGCCGTTGACGACCGCACGACAGGTCGGCGTGCCGTTGACTCGGACGACGTCGAGCGAGCGATTGATGTTGTCGAAGCGCGCGAACGGCACGTCGATGGTGTCGAGCCGCGCGCGCGAGATCATACCTGCGACATCGTAGGACCATACGTCGTTCAGCCCGCGCCCGCGCAGCCCCGCGACGATGCGATACCCCTCGTTGGTGAACTGCTGGCGCGTCAACGGCAGGCCGTCGAAGCGATAGCGTACGTCGATCGGCGCATATTGCCCGGCAACGCCTGCATTGGCGCCGCACAGATCCTGTGCCTGTGCGCCCGACAGGAACGCGTTGTCGCAATTCACCCGGAACGGGTCGGTGCCGTACGCGCCGAAGTTGAAGGTGCGGTTGAGCTGCGTGTTGTAGGATTTGTCGCGATAGAACAACCCGTTGCCGTAAAGCTCGATGTCGTCGCTGATCTTCGCGGTCAGGAAACCGCCAACGTTGATGCGATTGAAAGCGCGCTGCACCGCCCAATTGTCATAGGGATTGGCAGAGGTGCCCGGCGGTCCGCTGTTGATCGGAATGAAGGTGCCGTTGCCGTTGGGATTGTTGACCAGGATCTGCCCGGCCCTGGGTCCTGACTGCGGAATGATCGTACCGGCCGGCGTGAAGCTCGCGCGCGAACAGCCGAGCGGCGCGGTGTTGGACGGCTGGACCGCCTCGCAGACCGAATAGGACCGATCGACCAGCTCGACCGGATTGGACTGACGATAGTTGACGAAGCCGGTGATATTCACGCGGTCGTTGAACAGGTTGGCGCCCGCCGCCAAGCTCACGTCCGAGCGTCCGCCATCGTTGGTCAATCCGCGCTTGGCGTTGAAACCGGCGCGATCTGCCGCGTCGGTGACGTCATTGCTGCCATTGTCATGGTTGAAGAAGCTGTAGTTCGCGTCGAGCCGGATGCCTTCGAAGTTCTTCTTCAGCACGAAGTTGACGACGCCCGACACCGCATCCGAGCCGTAAACGGACGAGGCACCGCCGGTCAGTACGTCGATCCGCTCGACCAGCGCGTTGGGGATGATGCCGACGTCGACCGTGTTGGCGAGACCAACCCGCAGGCCATCGATCAGCGTCAGCGTCCGCTCATAGCCCAGACTGCGCAGCTTGATGCGCTGGCGACCTTCGGAATCGCTGAAATTCTGCTCCGAGTTCACTTGCACCTGCGGCAGACGGTTCAGCACCTCCTCGATCGTCGTGGCACCTTGTGCCGCGATCTCCGCGGCGGTCGTCGTGACGATCGGTGTGGCAGAACGGTTGTTCGGGCGCGTGATGCGCGTACCGGTCACCACGATGTTCCCGCCTTCGCGCTGTTCTCCGGCGCGTTCCGTGTCTGCGGCCAGTTTGGCGGAAGCGACGGGATCACCGATCGCGGCCTGGCCATCCTGCGCAACGTCGCCGCCTATCTTCGAAGCGTTCGTATCCGACGACTGGGCCTGAGCCTGGGTCGTTAATGCGACCAATGCAGCCACGCAGCATGTCGTGGCCATGAACCCCTTGAACGAAACCATTCTATCACCCCCTGTGTTGCCAAGAGGGTCACACGGATGATGCCGCACGATATCGTCTGCCCCCGACCCTGTTCGGAAGCATTCGTGAACGTTTACGCCGCTCGTCCATCGGGATCTAACGCCCCGTGACCTCGCTGACATTGCTCGACAGTACCATCCCGACCCTCGGACAGACACATGCTGTCACGTCCGCATTATCAAAACAATACCAATATTATCACAAAGCACAGATGGTATGACGTTCAGTCGGAGATCGGCCTTAATCGGTATTAATAATGAGCCGCGATGACACTAAGGCGGTACTAATTTGCTCGAGGTATCATTGCCTACCCGAGGCTGCCCCTGCCTTTTTGAGCGTATCGATGGTTGGGTGGCATTCTCGCAACCCGGTTAATGGCGTCGCAGACTATAGAGGCGCCAGTAGGCGCTTGCGACACTCGTCAACGGGGCAGTAGCCTCTTCGCTGGGACGAGCAAGAACGACGACCTACAACGGTGAGCTAGAGGTCAAGAAGAAGAGAACAGCGGGCCGGAAAGGCTGGCCTTCAGGCTTGAAAGCCAGCCCAGAATAAATCCACCGCGTCGATTACTCCGCCGCGTCGTCGGCCTTGCGCTTGCGTGGTGCAGGCTTCACACTCTCGGTCTTGGCCGCGTTCGTCTGACCGGGCTTGCGACCCAGGCCGATTTTTTTCGCCATAGCGCGACGGCTCTCCGAGTAGGTCGGAGCAACCATCGGATAATCGGCTTTGAGGTTGTAGCGCTCGCGGTATTCCGCCGGCGTCATACCATTGGTCGCGAGATGACGCCGCAACGTCTTGTATGGTTTGCCATCAATCATGCTGATGATGTGATCTGGGCTGGCAAGAGACTTGCGGGGCGTAACTGCACCGACATACTCCATGGGACCATCAGCGGAAGGTTCTGAGACCTGCGAACCGCCAATAAGGGACTGAACGCTGGTGTGCATCTGCAACAGGAATGTTGGAACGTCTTCAGCAGACGTGCGGGTATTTGGGTTGCTGAGCCAGGCGATCGTCAACTCCGTTGCGAGTTCGACAGCGTTGGGCTGATAGGTGTCGTCGGACATATAATCTCCATATTGCTGGCGACCCCGTATGATATTGTAAGTTTATGCACAAGGAGCTGGATTCAGAAGCTCAGTTAGATCAAGGATACGAGGCGGATTGTTTCAGACAAAATCCGCAGATTGGAAGCCAACTCCCGGCCTATTATCAGTTCAGGTGACATGGGTTGATTTTGAGGTATGGTAGCTAAGCTGTCTATTGGATGACAAAAAATAAGCACAGCCGCGAAGCGTGGTTCCCGATCTGACAGTAAGTTTAATAAAGCTGGTTCGCATTGGCTGCGTGGATCGAGCCATTGCTCATGGCGTACGGGGTAGCTGGATCTCCTCGTGCGCCATGGGCCCGCGCTTGGCGGTTGGGTAGCCGCGGGTCTCGCCTAGCGACCGATGCTCCCGGTGTGCAGCGCAAGGATGCGATCGGGTTCGTCGGTCATGATGCCTCACTCCGTTGCGCCTGCTGTCGCGAAGGCTGAGCACGGCGTTCAATGGTTGACGGGCAAGAGGGTGGGGCGTGGCGCAAGCGCTATCCCGCCGCAAAGCGCCGAACAGGTCCCAGTAACTTGGCGCACAGGGCGTCCCCGCGCAGGCGCGGGGCGCGCTCTATTCCGCTGCCGCTCCACCGAGCCGCCTGACGGCGTCTCGTCGGCAGAGCCGTCACGATCGCTCACGTTTGGTCGGGCTGTGCCCGACAGGCGGACGGCCGCGCTACGCGCGGCCGGCGTGGCGCTACCGCGCGTCGGATGGCGGGGGTAGGCGTCGCTGCCCTTAGTCCCGCCGCGGCGGGTCGCAAGCCGGCGTTGCCGGCTCCTTCATTGCATTACGGCCCTTCGGGTGCTGCCCGCCGCTCCAGCGGGACTGCCGGTTCGCTCCTGCCGCCTACCCCCCGCCATTCCGGCGCCGGTTGCGGTTCTGAAGGAGTAAGGAAATGGCAAAGGACATCGTGACCAAAACCACCGGCACGCTCTACGCCGAGGTCACCGACCGTATCATCGCGCAGCTGGAAGAGGGGCGGGTGCCATGGATGCAACCATGGGACGGGTCGAAGCTGGAAAGCGGGCTGCCGCGCAACGCCGGGACCGGGCGGCGCTATTCGGGGATCAACGTCCTGATCCTGTGGGCGACCCTATTCGAGCGCGGGTTCGAGACGCAGGGGTGGCTGACCTACAAACAGGCACAGGCGCTGGGCGGGAATGTCCGCAAGGGCGAGACCGGGACGACCATCTGTTACGCCGATCGCTTCACGCCTAGGCAAGAGCGCGACAAACCCATTACCGAAGCCAGCGACGAGCATCGCCGGCAGGTGGCGTTCCTCAAGCGGTTCACCGTCTTCAATGTCGACCAGTGCGAGGGGCTGCCCGACGCGCTGTCGGTCGGCGGTGGAACGTTCCTTGGCGAGCGCGAGACGATCGAGTGCGCGGAGGCGCTGATGACTGCGACAGGAGCGCAGATCGGTATTGGCGGCGACAAGGCGTTCTACATGCCGACCGCGGATCGCATCCAGCTGCCCCCACAGCAGACCTTCCACGATCAGGTGAATTTTTACCGGACCGCACTGCATGAGATTGGTCATTGGACGGGACACCCCACCCGGCTCGACCGTGACCAGAAGGGCGCGCCGCGCAGTGCCTCCTATGCCCGCGAGGAACTGGTTGCCGAGATGTGCAGCGCGTTCACCTGCGCGGAACTGGGTATCGTGCCAACCGTCCGTCATGCCGATTACGTCGGTGCATGGCTGGAGGTGCTGCGCGAGGACTCCCGCGCGATCTTCCGCGCCGCCAGTCAGGCCAGCAAAGCGGCCGACTATCTGCTCGCGTTTCGTACCGATGCGGCGGATGACGCAGGGCAGGAGATGGTGGCATGACCGACCGTCCCGAAGAGCTGAAGGCGCGCGCGGAACGCGTCTTCCAGCGGTCGACCAATCCCGCGCTTCGTGAATATCATGGGCCCGTGCATCCGGACGAACTGGCGAAGATGGAGCGCGCGATGCTGTCGTTGCCACGGACGACGCGGGCGATATTCTTCGCGGTCCGGCTCGACGGTTACAGCTACGACCACATCGCCAAGGTGACCGGGCTGAGCCAGCGTCAGGTCGCGCGGCGAATGCGGACGGCGATCCGTCGGCTTGGGCGCTACAGGTGCAGCGACGAGCGCCCCGAATGGCGGGTGTGGTTGCAGCGATGGTGCCGATACTGGCCGCGTTGATACGTACTCAGGCTTGCCCGGCACAGCCCCGGCAAGCCTGTGCTTTGCCGCTCTCGCTCGCTAGGGTTGCCCGACATGCGCGATACGCTCGATCATCTCCCCAAATCCAAGCAGCGTGAGCTTGCCCACGTCGTGCGTGTGCTGTTCGAGGAGTTCGACGCCGCGCACGCGACGACGACGACCAAATGGAAGAAGCAGGGCCGCATCGCCAAGCTCGTGCTGTACGGTTCCTATGCGCGCGGCGACTGGGTCGATGATCCGGTTGGCGGCTATGCCTCGGATTATGACATCCTCGTCGTTGTCAACGACGAGCGGCTGGCGGACTTCGAATATTGGTCAGCAGCCGAGGACCGGCTGATGCGCGACACGACTATTAAAACGTCGCTATCGGCGCCGGTCAGTCTCATCGTGCACAGTCTCTCGGACGTGAACCAGCAGCTCGAAAAGGGGCGGCCGTTCTTCGTCGATATCGTGCGGCAGGGGATCGCACTCTACGATGCCGAGGGCTTCTGTTTCACAGCGCCGCGTGACCTGCCATCTGAAGATGCGCGGACGGAAGCGCAGGCTTATTTTGCTGAATGGTTCCCAGGAGCTGAGCGACGATTTGATCTTGCTAAGACAGCTGCCTCAAAAGGTTATGCGAAAGAAGCAGCGTTTGATTTCCATCAGACGGTTGAACGTCTTTACCACTGCACCCTGCTTACGCTCACGCTCTACAGTCCGAAGTCGCACCGGCTGAATTTCCTGCGCTCGCAATGCGAGCAGATTGCGCCGTCGCTGGTCGCCGCGTGGCCGCGCGAAGATCGCTTCGCGCGGCGTTGTTTCGAACTGCTGCGGCAGGCTTATGTGAATGCGCGCTATTCGCCGCATTACGAGATCACACCCGAGGAACTGACATGGCTCGGCAAGCATGTCGCCGAGTTGCAGACCCTGGTCGAAGCCGTCTGCCAAAAGCGGCTCGCGCCCGGCGAATAGGGTCGCCGCGCTCATTTGGCCGCCACAGTAGCGGTTAGCGACCAGGTTTTGATGCAAAATTTTGCAGAGCGTGTGGAAAGTCGTGAGCAGTCCAGCCTCGGCACGAACAAAACATCAACGATGTGAACGGCGATCACCATGCGCAGTTCACGCTGCTCCCGCAAGGCTCTGCCTTCCGTTAACGAGCACAGCGCCGGGCCGGCCAAACAGATAGCCCTGCGCCTCGGTGCAACCTTCCTCAATCACCATACGGTGCTGCGCTGCGGTTTCGACTCCTTCCGCGACGATAGGAAGATTGAGGCTGCGCCCCAGCCCAACGATGGCCCGTACGATCGCGCGGGCGCTGCCGTCGCCCTCCATCGCCGAAATAAAGCTGCGGTCGATCTTAATCTTGTCGAATGGAAAGCTTTGCAGATTGCTCAGCGAGGAATAGCCCGTGCCGAAATCATCCATCACCACGGTAACCCCCATAGCCTTCAAACGGTGCAGGGTCTCCAGCGTGACAAGTCGGTCTTTCATGAGAGCGGTTTCGGTTATCTCCAGATGCAGACGCGTCGGCGCAAGACTCGTTTCGTCGAGCACGCTCGCAACCATGTCGGCCAGATTGGCCAAACGGAACTGGACGGGCGAAACATTGACCGCGATCGAGAGATGCGACTCCCAAGAGCTTGCTGCTTTGCAGGCCTCGCGCAGCACCCATTCGCCAAGGGCGATGATGCAGCCGGTATTCTCAGCAATTGGGATGAAGTCGTCAGGCGCCACTTCTCCCCTGTCAGGATGCGACCAGCGCAGCAGAGCCTCATAACCGCTGCAGACTCCGTCGACCGCGGTAACAAGGGGTTGGTACGCCACATAAAGTTGGCTCCTCGCAATCGCATGCCGCAGATCGGTTTCCAGCGCGCGGCGCTCACGGACTTCCCGGTCCATTTCGGGGTCATAAAACGCAGCGACGCCCCGGCCGGCGGACTTCGCCCGGTATAGTGCGATATCCGCGGCATGACGCAGCGCCTCTCCATCTTGCCCGTCCTGTGGATATAGGGCGACGCCGATGCTTAAGCCGACCGCTGTTGGGTCCATGGCGGGATTCATTTCCTCAAGAAGCGTGCCCCGGATTCGCTCGGACAACTGACGCGCGCCGTCCGGCTGGGCACTGCCGAGTTGGAGGATCACAAATTCATCTCCGCCGATGCGCGCAACCGTATCGACGCTGCGAACGCTGCGCATCAGGATCTCGGCGACCGTCTTTAGCACCCGATCGCCCTCGGCGTGGCCGAACAGGTCATTGACCGCCTTGAAGCGATCAAGATCGAGCGCCAAGACTGCGACAACCTCGTTGCTTCGCGCTGCTCGCGCCATGGCGTGGTCGAGCCGCTCCTGAAACAAGGTGCGATTGGGGAGGTCGGTCAGGGGATCGTGGCGTGCCAGATGCTCGATTAGGCGTCGAGCCGCCTTCTGCTCGGTCAGGTCCTTGAGCGCGAGCACCTGACACGGACGCCCTCTATACTCTATCGTATGGACGGCCAGCTCGAAGGTCCGCTCGGCGATGTTCTCTTGGGGGGCGACTTCGACTGGCAAAGCACGCGGCGTTCCGGTGGGCAGGCTGTCGGCCGCCACTAGGTACGCGTCGGGACTGGATCCTATGAGCGCCTTCTCGCTTGTCCCGACCAATTCGGCATAAAGGCTGTTGACCTCGACGATACGGCCATCGCGAACCACCGCGACCCCCTCCAGAGTGGCTTCGGCGAAACCCTTGAGGTCCGTGAGGTAGCGGTCGACCACAACCGCGATCATGGTCAGGATCGTCAGTGTCCCAGTGACGATCACCACGGCTCCAATCAGCCAGACACGGCCAAAGCCTGCCGCAGCGGCTGCGGGGAGGCTAGGATCTGGGATGAGACGGGTTGCAGACATCCCGGTGAAATGCAGCACGCACACGCTGAGCACGGCGAGCGTCGCAGGCGCGCCCACACGGCACCAACCCCGAAGATGCGAGAAGGCCAGGAACGCAATCGCCAGCAGCAGTGCGGCGATCGCAGTCCCCCAGATGATCGGCTGGATGTCATAGCGGATCCTCGCTGCGGCCTGAATGGCGCCCATGCCGACGAAATGCATGGTAGCGATCGCCGCCGTCGCCAGGACGCCGGCGGCAAGGGACCAGACGACGCCCTGTCCCTTGAGCATCCGCAGCGCCGTCCACAGCCCCGTGACGGCCACCGCTGCTGAAAGGACTGTCAGGAATGGGTCGAACTCTATCGTAACGGTGCCGCGATAGGCGAGCATGGCGACAAAATGCGTGGCCCAGATGCCAAGGCCGCCGACAAAGGCCGCTACGGCATTCCAATTGTTACGACGGCGCGCGTCGCACTCTTCGCTGCGCATCAGAAGCGTGAACAGGGCCACGGCGGTCAGAAGCAAGATAGCCGCTGCAAGACCCACCATCATCCGATCATGCTGAATCCACACGCATTCCAAGACCGTAAACATGGAGCTCCTTTACTGGACGTTTCATAGTCTCATGTGAAGGTTGTGGTTTAGTAAAGGTGCCATGCACAGTATTCGGGTAGGTTGCAAACCGACATACAAGCTCGGGATATTTTGCGGACACTCCATGATAATGGTTAGAGGAATCGATGTGCATAAATCGACTACCAGCTAAGCCAATTGCAATTGGCCAATACCCAAAGAAGTTGGTCAAATAGAGAGGGTTGTGAGATTGTGCGTCGGCGCAGCGCATACTTTATCGGATCAGCATTGGCCGCAAGACGTACCGTCTGGCGCTTAGCGCCGAGGGCCGTTCGCCGGTAATGCGGTATCTGCCTTTGCAGCGCGCGCCGCAGTGGTTCGACGACGAAATCAATTAGTATGCGCACGCGGACCGGGACGGTCTTGGGATCGCTGAATATCGCGAAATAGTCGATCCCGCCGCTGTTCCAGCCGGACAGGATCTCCATCAGCCGCCCTTCGGCCAGAGACGCGATACGCCCCTGCTACGTCAGAGATTTTACGACTCTGACGACTTTCGCGTTTCACCATTTAATTGAGACCGTTTCGGTCGTGCCAATCGGGAAACGACATTGGTTGGGCTTGTCAGGGTGTTTCGCCGGTAGCTGGCAATTGGCTATGTTCGCCTCCGTTGCCGAGCATCGTGCCACCTGCCGCTGTGCGGCTGTAAGTAGCGGTGCGCCTTTGCCGTTTACGGCGCGGCGAGCGGCGCGAAGACGAGCCGGTCGATGAACTGGGCGACGTCGTCGGCGTTCCGCTCCGGATCATGTTCGAGCCACCAGCCCAATATGGTGAGGGTAGCACCGACGCTGTGGATGATGCCCAGAGCGTGCGGCAGCCACATTGGCACCTGCGCATCCGCGACGCTGACGACTGCGATCGCGCGTCGCGTGATGTCGCGCCGCATCGCATCATTCGCGCCGACCAGCAGACCTTTGCAAAGTGCACGGTGGTCTTCGATATAATCGGTCAGAGCCCGCGCGGCTGCGGCCGTATCGCTGGTGCGCATGAGCGGCGCGATCAGCGTGTGCAGTTCGCCGATCAGGCCATCCGCGATATCCGTCAGCAGTGCCTCGCGGCTTGGGTAATGACGAAAAAAGGTCGCGTAGCCTACCGCTGCGCGTGCGGCGATATCTTGCACCGTCACCGCTTCAAACGGTTTTTCCGACACAAGCGCTACCAGCGCAGCCCGCAGCGCGTCGCGTGTCCTGGCGATCCGGGGATCGGATCGGGTCATTGGCCTTGTCCGGCCATGCATTAATACCATCTACGATATACCGTGGATCAAAAGTGGAGCGGCACGATGTCTAATCATTCTCCTGCCTATTCAGCATGCCCTCGTCACGATGGCAGCGACGACCGCAAGTCCGCCGCTATCGCCCGCGGGGCCAGCGGTGTCGAGCCAGGAGTGGTCGTACGGGATTTTGCCGGCGCACGCGCTCTGCTGCGCGATCCAGATGCCCGGCAGGCGGGCTTCCTTGCCGAATTGGTGAAGAAGGTGTCCATGACGCGCGCGCCGATACTCTACCAGCACGGTGCCGAACACCGTCGGCAGCGTGGAGCCACCGCCCGGTTCTTCGCGCCGCGCGTCGTCACCTCGGGCTACCGCGCGTTGATGGTCCGCACCAGCGATCGCCTGGTTGAGCAACTGCAGGCGGAAGGCTCCGGGCGACTTGATGAACTTAGCCTCGATATGGCGGTGACGATCGCGGCCGAGATCGTTGGCCTGACGGACAGCGATCGCGCGGGGATGGCGAAGCGCCTTGCCGCGCTTGTGGCTGGCATGCCTGCCGGCGGATCGCGCATAGCGATGATCGTCGCCTTCGCCGGCGGCCAGTTCCGCTCGCTCGATTTCCTGTGGCGGGACGTTAAGCCCGCCATTCGCCGTCGCCGACGCCAGCGGCGCGACGACGTGATCTCGCACCTACTCGACGAAGGTTATACCGACCGGGACGTTCTGACCGAATGCCTGACCTACGGCGCGGCGGGAATGATCACGACGCGGGAGTTCATCACCATGGCGGGCTGGCACCTGCTCGAACGCGACGACCTGCGAGCCCGGTTTCTCGGCGGTAATGAAGCCGGACGTATCGCCATTCTCGAGGAGATATTGCGATTGGAGCCGGTCGTAGGTATGTTGTATCGGACCATGTCCGGTGCCCCGACCAAGGTTATGATCGATGTGCGCAGCGCGAACGGCGATCCTGCGGCGTTCGACGGTTGCCCCCACGCTCTCGATCCCGGCCGCCCGCTTCCAGCGAAAACCACCGGCGCCGGCCTAGCGTTCGGCGATGGCGAGCATCGCTGTCCCGGCGCTCAGGTCGCGTTGCAGGAGTCCGCGATCTTCCTCGACCGACTGTTGCGTGTTCCAGGGCTGCGCTTGGCGCGGCAACCTGACATTGGCTGGAACTCGCTGATCGCGGGCTACGAGCTCCGCGGCGCAGTGCTTGCGTGCTCAGACTAGCCGGTTGATCCGCCGCACTTGGGCAACGACCATTTCCCGAGATCACGGTGATAAAGACGGTCGGCGGCAAGGTCCGCGAAATCAGAATCAGGGACGAATCCGGGGTCTTCCGGGTGATCTATCTAGCGACCTTGCCTAACGCGGTACTGGTCCTGAATGCCTTCCAGAAGAAGACACAAGCCACGCCTCAAACGGGATATTGATCTGGCGGCAAACCACCTAGGCGTATGGAAAGGATGACGGCAAGGGAAGTCCAGACGTTCAATAGCGTGTTCGACGCGCTGGCCGACACCCCTGCCGAAGCCGCCAATATGAATGTGCGTTCCGAGCTACTGTTGGCACTAAAGGCCCGCATCCGGTCCTGGGAGTTGTCACAGGAGGCTGCTGCGCGACGGCTCGGCATCACCCGCCCGCGCCTCGCCCGACGCGCTGATGAACCTCGCCACCGCCTCCGACCTGACCGTGCACGTTCAGGTCGCAGAGGCTGCCTGATTTTTAGCCGCTTAAATTTTAGCGGCTAAAAATCAACTCCGGATCATCATGTCGGCGCCTGAGGTTCTGGATTCTGCTGCCGATCGCGCCGCCTTATCCCAGCTGGTCCGGCTCAATTGCCGGTGTCTACGCATAGGTAAACTCACTTTCGAGTAGCGCCCCTAACGGGCGCCGATAGCTCATTACAGTCCCAGCGACACCATGACGCGCAATCGGTTGTCTTCACTGACGCCACCAATGCTGCCCGAATAGCCGGATGTGATCGTCAGCCGCTCGACCGGCTGCCAGGCTAGATCGAGCGATACGAGCGCCGCGTCGCGCGACAGCGGCGCACCTGAGACTTGGAAAGTCTGGCTGCTCCCCGCAAATCGCACCAGCGAGCTAGGCGTGACATCGCTCAGCGCATGCTGCCAGCCAATCCGTGAGCGTGCACTAAGTCCCTCAGCGATCGGCGTCTGGCCGCGCATGCCGAGCGTGGTCAGCGTGAACACTTCCCTAGTATCGCGACCGGTCAGCGCCACCGCGCTGTTCGTTTCGGCAAAGCCGTCGGTGTGGACGCGATAGAGCTCGATCCCAGCAAAGGGTTCGACGGTACCGCCGAACATCGGAGTGGGCAGCCCCGCCTCGACGAACCCGTGCAGGACGTCGCCGTCATAGTTCGAACGTGCGACTGCCGCGAAGCCGGGGAAGACGATGCCACGCGTGACATCGGCACTCGTCCAGGCGTAGCCGGCTGCGGTGCGCAACGCGACCGGACCAAGCGTGCCGCCCGCATAGCCAAGCACCTGCTTGGTTTCGACTTCGGCGTCGCTGCCGCGCGTGGCGATCGACAGGTCGGTCCGGCTGTAACCACCGGCAACACCAAGCCGGGCGCCATCGAGCGCCAGGTCGACGCCACCGAACGCACCCCAGCCCGAGCGCGTGGCGCGGGCGGCGTTGCGATCACCGTCGTCGGAGCCGCGCTGACCGACCATCTGTCCCCAGATCCCGCTGGCGTCGCCGGGCTCGAGCAGGCGGGTACGCGTCGCGTCCTCGCCGGTCTGAGCACCGCGCAGCATCGTTGTGCGGACGGTCGCATGGACTTCGCCCGCCAGGTCGTCGAGCGCATCGCGCACCACCGCGTCGTCGGACGCCAGCGTGAGCGCAGCATAGGCGGCGTTACCGACACCAAGCGCGGCAAAGGCGGGTGCGACCGCAGCTTGGTTGCGGGTCGTCGCCAGCCCCGAGAGCGACATGGCCGTGCGGGCGACCGCGACCGCGATCGCAGTGTTGCTCTGGACCAGACGGAATTCGGTGTTGTCCGTCGGGGTCTGAACCAAGGTATAGCCACCAGTGATGCCGCCATTCGCGGTCAGCAATGTGTAGCGGCTGCCGACCGTATAGGCGCCGCTGTCGCGCGTGACGTTCAGGATCGCACCGTTGGCGAGCGTCGCAGCGCCCCCGACGACGATCCGGTCAGACAGCCCGGCTGCGGTCGTTTCCGCGAGATAGGTCGAACCACTCGCTTGGGCGAAATTGCCGGTTACCGCGAGCGTGCCCGGGCTGTTGCCCGGTGCGACCGTTCCGCCTGTCGCGACGGCAAGGCTAGCGACCGTGCCGACACCGCCGAGTGTCGCGCCATTGCCGACTGTGACGGCCGAGGGGAGCGAGCCGGCAAGGATAAGGCGTCCTGCGCTGACCACGGTAGCACCGGTGAAACCAGGCTGGCTGCCGAGTGTGAGCGCGGCGCTGCCGATCTTGACGAGCTGGCTCGTGCCGGTCAGCGCGAGTGCGGCGGTGCCGTCGACGCGCTGGTCGAACACCAGCAGTCCCGCATTGGCGATACCGCCGGTCAGCGTGGTTGCGGTGCCGATCAGGCTCGCGGTGCTCGCGATGGTGGTGCCGTTCGCATAGGCCGAGGGTGCGGTGAGGGTCCAGGTGCCGGTGTTGACCGCCAGCGTCTCGAAGCCCGTCGTCGCACCGAAACTGCCGCCCGCGCCGCTCAGATTGACGCGGTCGATCCCCGCGCCGCCATCGACCGTGCCCGTGATGACCGACCCGGTCAGGATGTTGAGCGTGTCGTTGCCGTCACCCATGTCGATCGCACCCGCGGTGCCACCGGTGATCGTCCCCGAATTGGTGATCGTATCGGCAAACGCACCGACCAGCGTGATCGCACGACCTGCGCCGCCACGGATCGTGCCGGCGTTGCTGACGGTAGTCCTGCCGTCGGCAACACCGCCCGCATTTGTGTCGTGATTGATCAGGATGCCGGTGCCTGCACCGAAGATCGTCGCGCCCGACGTGTTGACGATCGTGCCACCCCCCATCGCGATGCCCTCAGCGCTGTTCGCGCGACCGCCGGAATCGACGCCGTTCGCACTGAGACCTTGGATCGTGCCGCTGTTGGTCACTGATCCGATGAAGTCGATATCGACGCCGTCGCCATCACCATTGACCGCGACGCCGTCCCACCGGCCGGTGATCGTGCCGAAGTTCATGACCGTACCCGTACCGTCGGATCCGACGCCCGATCCGTTGCGCCCGAGGATCATCCCTGCGTTGTTGACCGTCACCGCGATATCACTGGTGATGCCGTGGCGCAGGCCGGAAATCGTGCCGGTCGCCTGGTTGTTGACGATCCCTGAGCGCGCCTGCCAGTCGATGCCGTCATAGCTGTTATTGGCAGGGCCGTCAGAGAAGATCAGCCCGGCATTGGTCACGACCGCGCCCTGGCCGGGGCGGATCGCGTCCTGGCCGAACGACTGGATGATCCCGGTGCTGGTGTTGATGATCTCGATCGACGAACCGCCGGCGACCGCGTCGAAGTCGATCGCCTGGCCGCCATTGGTCGACCGGATCGTCCCCGAGTTGCGGATCGACACGTTTGCGCCGCGCGGATTGCCGGCGATGCGGATCGCGTCATTCGCGCTCTCGATCAGCGCGCCGGCCTCGTTGCTGATGTTGAGATTGAGCGAGCCGTTCGTCGACAGGTCGATCGCGCGACCATTGGCGTTGCGATTGCTCAGTGTGCCGAGGTTGGTGACGCTGTTGCCGGTGAAGCCAGAGCCTGCTGCGCCCGCCACCGTAGCGGCGAGGGTGCTCGTCAGCGTCGCGCCGGTGCCGACATAATAGCCGAACGCCGCCTGCTGGCCGGTCAACGTCAGTGTGCCTCCGGTGACGTTCAGTCCGCCGGTAAACGCCTGTGCACCGATCGACAGATTGCCGGCGCCGGTCTTCGACACCGCGCCGTTGCCGGTGATCGCGCCGGTATAGGTTGTATTGGTCGCCTCGTTGATCGTCAGGAGGCCCCGGGTGGTGATGCTGCTCTGTGATAGCGTCGCCGCGTTGCCGAAGACCGTCGTGCCGCTGCCGACCTCGATACCGTTGGCATAGGCTTGCGGACCAGTCAGCGTCCAGTTGCCGGTGACCGATCGCAGCGATTCGAAATTGACCGAGCCGGCAAAGCTGCCGCCTGCGTCGAGGCCGGGGAAGCCGAGGCGGACGGTATCGGTGCCGGTACCGCCGTCGACGATGCCGGTGATGACCGAGCCGCCCTGGATGTTCAGGGTGTCATCGCCACCACCCATGTCGATGGCACCCGCGGCACCGCCGATGATCGTGCCGGAATTGGTGATGGTGTCAGAGAAACCGCCGATCAACGTGATTGCGCGGCCCGTGCCCCCCTGGATCGTCCCGGCGTTGGTGATCGTCGTCGCACTGACCGCGCTGCGACCCGCATTGGTGTCGTTGCTGGCCAGTATACCGGTTCCTGCACCGAAGATCGTCGCGCCGGCGTTGTTGAGGATCGTGCCACCGCCGATCGCAATGCCCTCTGCGGTATTGGCGCGACCGCCGGAATCGACGCCGTTCGCGCTGAGTCCCTGGATCGTACCGTTGTTGATCACCGAAGCGAGCAGGTCGATATCGACACCGTCGCCATCGCCGTTGATCGAGACGCCGTCCCACCGGCCGGTGATCGTCCCGACGTTGACGACCGTGCCCATGCCATCGGAGCCGACCCCCGAGCCGTTGCGGCCGAGGATCGTACCGGCGTTGTTGACCGTCACCGCATTGTCCGCGGTGACGCCGTGGCGCAGGCCGGAGATCGTGCCGCCCGCTTGGTTGTTGACGATGCCCGACCCCGCCTGAAAGTCGATGCCATCATAGCTGTTGTTGGCGACACCGTCGGAGAAGATCAGTCCGGCATTGGTCACGACCGCGCGGTCGCCGGGGCGGACCGCGTCCTGGCCGAACGACCGGAGTTCGGCGCCGGCATAGTTGTTGATGATGACTGTCGGGCCGAACGTGACCGCATCGAAATCGAGCGCCTGGCCACCATTGGTACTGCGGATGATACCATAATTGTCGACCCGGATCGTGCCCGACGTCGGCGCAACGTTGATCCGGAAGGCGTCGTCCTGCGATTCGATCAGGCCACCCACGGCATTGGTCAGCGTGACCGTGCGGGGGTTGCTCGTACCCGAAGCGTTGATCGCGCGCCCGCCCGCGGCCGTCGTACGGATCGTTCCTGCATTGGTGATCCGCAGGCCGGTCGAACTGGTCGTCCAGCTGATCGCGGGGGTCGCGCCGGGCGCCAGCGTTCCGCCGGCCTCGACCGTGAGCGTATCCGTCCCGCCGACGGTCTTTGCGGTGGTGTCGGTGGTGCCCTGGCGGACGACGATCGCCCGCTGAGCAAGCGACGCAGTGGGCACGAGGCCTGCGACGAGCGTGGCGTAAGCGAGTACGTTCAGGCTCGCGCCAGTCGATTTCGTAAGCATGTCTCTATTCCCCCCGGTCGGCCTTGCTGGGCCGAGTTTGGTGCTAGGCGGGACATATGACGGATATATTACGGTCTGTAATATTTTGATATCGACGCCATGGGTACGATTGAAAAACCATGCTCGAACTCTAAGGCTTCAGCAGTTCTCGTCCATTTCCCTCAGCCAAGGCCAGTGGCGCAGGTAATAATTCAGTAGGTCAATCTGGTTATCGCTGTGCGTGTATTGGAGCCGTGGTGGTCGGCAAAGTGTCCGGTCCGTTCGACGACAGCGCAGTCTCCGATCGAGAATGAATCGAGAATGAAACGCCTCGGCAGTACGGGGCAGGCAGCAAATGAACGGTTGCTCGGAACTGGTAAGCGGGAACGCTGTTGCGCCAAAGCGAGGCGTGGGCCGCGTTTTGTTGAAAGGATTGGTTCCGGACGACCGCGCAACTGCGTGCGACAACCAAACGGAAACACATGCTCCAAAATAATAATGGCCGACGCGACGGATGTCGGGCCGGCCATTATTGTCACTGTAGGACTTATCAGGACGTGGTGAACGTACCGTCACCGGCGGTGCGGGTGCCGACCTCGGCCTGCCCTGCCGCGATCTTCTGGACTGCAGGGCGTACCCAGGGCTTGCGAGCGATGGCAGTCTTGATGGTCTTGGTCATGGTTGATCTCCCTTGGTGATGCTTACAGGATAACGGAAGGCGGTGTCAGGTCGCCTACTGGGGCAAGATGCAGAACGAGGTCGCTGCCGGCCTGATAGCCGGCGACGCCATCGGTGTTGACGACCATGAAGGTCTCGCCTGCATGATTACCCGACGTTGCGGTGAACGTCACGGCCGCATTACCGCCGATATTACCGAAAGCCGCGGCAAGATCGTCGTTGAAGGTGGCATCGTCCAGCCGGCCGTTCTGGCCCGCCGTGGCAGTGCCGTAGGACTGGCCGTTGACCTGGATCACGTCGGTGCCCTGCGTGAAGCCGAACAGCGTGTCGTAGTTCAGGACCGCGGTCCCGCCATTGCCGACAGTCACGTTCGATTCCGCTGCAGAGTTGAACACGAAGGTGTCCGTACCCGCCCCGCCCGAAATCTTGTCGCGACCCAGACCGCCGAACAGCGTGTCGTCACCGGCACCACCGAAGATCGTGTCGTTGCCCGACCCTGCGAGGATGCGCAGGCTACCGTTCGTCTCTTGGCTGCCATCGATGACGAGATTGGCCATGACCGAACCCGCCTGCCCCTGGAAGTTGGTCACCGCGGTAACCGTCTTGGTCGCACCGGCTGCTACCCAGCTGTCCTCGACGAACAGCGTCCCATAGGTGTTCGTGCCGTTCGGCCCGCGCAGCAGGGCCAGCACTTCGACATCGGCATTGTCGGCACGCAGCGACAGGTTGCCGGCAAAGCCGTCAAGCCCGAGCTGGTCGACCCCGGCGCCACCCACGACCATGTCGTTCGAACCGAACCCGCCCGGTCCGAAGAAGAACGCGTCGTTGCCCGCACCGCCCGTTAGCGTGTCGGTGCCGAGGCCACCGAACATCAGGAACGAGCCGTCCGTTTCGGCCGAACCGTTGAAGGTCAGGCCGTCGGCACTGCCCAGATTGCCACCGAACACGGTGAGCACCTGGCCAGCCGCCACCGTCGCATCGGCGCTGGTGATGTCGTAGCGGCCATCCGCCAGCACTGCCAGAACCTCGACATTGCTGAGCGTGCCCGCGTCCAGCACCAGCCGGTTCGCGCCGGTATAATCGCCCTTGAGACCGATCTGGTCGGTACCGGCCCCGCCGTCGATCCGGTCTGCAGCGATCAGTGCGCCACCTGCCAGGATCGCGTCGTTCCCCGCCCCCGTTGCCAGCGCCACCGCGCCCGTCTTCTGCGACAGGTCGAACAGGTCGTTGCCACCCCCGCCGAGTGTCAGCACCACGCCGTCGACAAAGCGGAAGCGCTCGACATTGGTGAAGGTGTTGCTTTCGATCGCGCCGTTATGGACGATGGTTGCCGATCCTGCGCCCGTCTGGGTGACGGTGTAATCGGCGTATTTTTCCAGCAATACGCCCGTGTCGATGCCGTCGCCGCCATCGATCGTGTTGGCGCCCAGATTGCCGATGAGCATGTCGTCGCCGGCACCACCGAAGATCGTGTCGTTGCCGGCACCGCCGTCGACCGCATCGTTGCTGGCACCCGCGTCGATGACGTTGGCCCCTGCACTTCCGGTGATGACATCGCTGAACGTCGACCCGGTAACGTTCTCGATGCCGACGAGCGTGTCGGTGCCTTCGCCCGTGTCCTGCGCGCCGCTGACGAGGAGGTTCACGCGTACCCCGGACGTCGCTTCGCTGTAGCTTGCGGTATCGATCCCGGCACCGCCGATCAGGGTGTCATTGCCTGCACCGCCGCGCAGGATGTCGTCGCCGTTGCCGCCGTCCAGCGTGTCGTTCCCGGCCATACCGATCAGCGTGTCGTTACCGTCACCGCCGTTGAGAACGTCGTTGCCGGCCGCACCGGTGATGGTTTCATCGGCGGAGAAGCCCGACAGGGTTAGGTCCCCGATAAAGCCGTCGAAGTTGAAGGCAGTGAAGCCGCCCGTATAGCCGTTGCCGATCGCGAAGATGGTCACGAAGCCGTTGACGGTGCCCGATGCGCCGTCGCGATCCACCTGCAAAAGCAGGTCCCCGCCGAGCTGAACCAGCCGCAGATGGCCGCTGGCGAAGGCGTTGCTGTTGGCGGTGTAGTTGGTCAGCCCGCGGTTGAGGAAGTCCGTCATCTCGAACTTGTCGCCGGCGTTGCCGCCCTGGAAATCGGTCACGCGGTTGGTCCGAGCCGTGGTTGCCACGTCCGCCGAGGCCCCTGTCGTGGCGCCGACGCCGAACTGGACGATGTCCGCGCCGGCCCCCAGCGTGAGCTGGTAGTTGTTGACGCTGGATGCACCGCGCATGCTGATGCTGACGATGTCTGCACCGGCACCGGCGTTGACCGTGGCGCTGGAAACGCCGGTCAGGACGATGCGGTCGTTGCCCGCACCGCCATCGACGGTCACGACATCGACGTTCCGATCGTTCGAGGTCGCACCCAGTGCGAGATAGGTCGTGCCCGAAAGGCCTGCCGTGTTCGTCGCCAGCGCGGTCGATAGCGTACCGCCGCGCAGTTCGATGAAGTCGTCGCCGTCGCCACCATCCATGTTGATGTTGGTCGCGGCGGTTGCGGTGCCGGCGGTGGTCGCGTTTGCACGCGTCACCAGGATGCTGTCGTTGCCGCCATAGCCGAACAGCGAGTCCGTTTGGCTGAGCGCCGCCGTGGTGGTGGCGACCGCATTGTCGGTGATCAGGTTGAAATCGTCATTGCCGCGCAGCGTATCGCCGAAGCCCGAGCCGGTCAGATATTCGATGCCGTTAAGCGTATCGATGCCCTCGTCGCCGGTGTTCTGCGCCACGCCCTGGATCCGGAGGTCGACGTTCACGGCCGCCGTCGCGTTCACGTAGGTCGCGGTATCCAACCCCTCGCCGCCGATCAGCGTATCGTTGCCGAGACCGCCCGACAGCGTGTCGTTGCCGTACCAGCCGTCGAGCACGTCGTCGCCGGCATTGCCCACCAGCGTGTCGAGCGTACCGCCGCCCCGCACGACATCGTTGCCAAGACCGCCACGGAAGATGACGCGTTCGACGCTCGTGAAGGAGCCTGCCGCGACCCCGTCGATCGTGACCGCGCTATCGCCCGCGAAGTTGCCGAGGTCGAAGCTGACCCCGCCTGCCCGATCCGTGTAATAGGCATAGGCCAGATCGGTGCCCTCGCCGCCATCGAACGTGTCGTTCCCACCGTCGTTGGTATAGACTGCGGTCAGCCCGGCTGCAGTTCCGTTGGCGATGCCGCTCACCAGGACGTCGTCGCCGTCGCCTCCGCGCAAGGTATCGTTACCCATGCCGCCGACGAGGGTGTCGTTGCCGGCACCACCTTCGAGTACGTCGTCGCCATCCGCGGTCGTTGCCCCGGTGTTGAACGTGTTGACGTAATCGCCGAACATGACGTCATTGCCGGTACCACCGATCAGCGTGTCGGCGAGACCGCCGCCGATGACGAAGTCGGCAAGCGCGCCGCCGGCCAACCGGTTCGCCGTAGTGTTGCCGCCAACGAGAGTGTTGGCGAAGTTCGTCGCACCGATCACGTTCTCGACGTTGGAGATCGTGTCGCTGCCCCCGGACACGCCGACCGTCTGGGCGGTGGTCGTGTTGAGGTTGACGGTAACCGACGAGGTGGAACCGGAATAGTCGACCGTATCCGCCCCTGCTGCACCGTCGTAAATGTCGTTGCCGCCGCCGTCGAACAGGATGTTGTTGCCCGCATCGCCGGTAACGCTGTCGGCTCCCGAGCCAGTCCGGACGTTCTCGAAGTTGAGAATGGTGTCGTTGCCCAGGCCCTGGGCAGTCAGCGCCGCGAGGTTGACGGTTACCCCGGTCGCACCCGTGAAGAGCAGGGTGTCGATGCCTGCGCCACCGTCGAGGACGTCGTCGCCAAGACCGCCTTCGAGGGCGTTGGCATTGTCGTCACCGATCAGGATGTCGTTGCCGGCACCGCCCGTCAGGTTTTCGATGCCGCGCAACGTGGCGATCGCCGCGCCGGCGATATTGGCGGTCCCGTCGTTCGCACCGTTCAGTCGTGCCGTGATGCCAGCGGTATAGCCTGCGAACGAGGCCGTATCCGACCCGGTGCCACCGTCCAGCAGATCCACGGTACCGCCAGCGTTTCCGCCCGTGGCGAGCGTGTCGTCGCCTGCGCCACCCGAAACGGTATTTGCCGTGGCATCGCCGCTAAGGGTGTCGTTGAAGGCGGAGCCCAGCAGGTTCTCGAACCCGGTGAGCGTGTCTGTGCCCGCGGTAGCGGTGTTCTGTGCGGCGCCCTGTAGAGCAAGACTTACCGTCACGCCGGCTGCGGAACCGGCATAAGACGCGGTGTCGTCGCCCGCGCCCGCGCTCAGCGTGTCGTTGCCCAAGCCGCCTTCGATGACGTTAGCGTTCGCGTCGCCGGTCAGTGTGTCGTTATACTGCGAACCGATCAGGTTCTCGATGCCGGTCAGTGTGTCGGTGCCCGCCGCGACCGTATTCTGCGCGGCGCCCTGCGTGGTCAGGTCGATCGTCACGCCCGTCGTGGAGCCACCGCTGAACGCAGTCGCGAACGACGCGGTGTCGTTGCCGGTGCCACCGTTCAGGATGTCGTTGCCGATCGTCCCCTGCAGGAAGTCATTGCCCTCACCACCGTCCATCACGACGCTGCTGGTGTTGGTGGCGGTAACTGTGCTGGTCACGACTGCCGCGTTCTGGAGCGACACGTTCAGCTGATAGCTCTGCCCGGCCACCAATGGCTGGGCCACGCTTCCGGTCGCACCCGTGTAGCGGCCGACGCGGATGTAATAGGTGCCCGCGGTGGCGAAGGTATAGGTGATGTAGGCATCGTCGTTGATCGTCGTGCCGACGTCGCCCGGGCCGGTGTCGTTGCTGCTCAGCACGGTGCCGGCGCTGTTGACCAGCTCGAGGATGCTGTCGTCGAGCGTACCGGTCCCGTCGATGTCGAATATCGCCTGCGACCCCGCCACCGTCACGTCGATCCGGTAATATTCCAGCGCGCCGCCGGCCGCCACTGCGTTGATCGTCGCATGCGGGATACTGGTCGCGTTCGTGATGTTCGTAGCGGCGTCGACGTCATAGGCGCCGGCGATGCTCACCGCCGTCGCGATGCTGCCGTTGTTGGTCGTCTGCGGCTTCGCGATATCCGGCTGTGAGGGGGCCGAGACGGTCGTGATAGTGGTGAAGCCGCCGCCGATGAGGCGGTCGTCGCCCGCGCCGCCCGACAGGGTGTCGGCACCGCCGGCGCCGCCGCTCAGCGTGTTGTTCAGGCTGTTGCCGACCAGGACGTCGTTGGCGGTGGTGCCCTGAATGTTCTCGATGCTGCGCAGCGTGTCGGTCTCGCCGTCGTGCGTCACGATGACGTCCGCGCCGGTGTCGTTCAGCGTGACGTTCACGCCCGTGACGCCGGTGAAGATCACCGTGTCGCTGCCGGCACCGCCGTCGAGCACGTTGTTGGCGACGTTGCCGACGAAGATGTCGTTGCCTGCGCCGCCCGTGGCGTTCTCGATCAGCGACCGCGTGTCGTTGTTGTAGAGCAGCGACATGGCGATGTTGCCTGGCGCCAGCGACGTCAGGCCCTGATAGGCTAGGTTGTTTGCAAGCTGCGACTGGTCGAACGTCGAGAACTCGCCCGGCCGCAGGTCGATCGTGATGCCGTTGGAATAGTTGCTGGCGTCGATCGTGTCGTTGCCGCCGCCATCCCAGACGGTGAGGAAAATCTTGTTGCCCGACGGTGCGCCCTGGCCGACGCCGTTGATGAACATCTCGCCGGTCGTCTGGCTGAAGGTGTAAACGCTGTCGCCGGCATTGGTCGTGTAGTTGGCGCCGTACATGTACTGGAGCGCGGCCAGATCATACTGCATGTAGGTCTGCGGCTGGTTGATCTTCTCGCCAGCGAAGCCGCCGGTGCCGGGCGCCGGCGTATAGGTCATCAGCGACCAGGCCTGCCCGTCGCGATCCGGGGTCAGCGACTGGGTACCATAGCGCGGCGCACCGCCGAAGTAGAAGGACAGGTCGCTGTTGGTGTAATCCTGATGCCCGTGCTTCAGCCCCATGGTGTGGCCGATCTCGTGCATCATGGTGGCGTAGCCCCAGGTGCCCTTGAAGGCGAGATCGTAATAGGGCTGGCTGGTACGGCCGAACCAGATGTCGCCCGAGAGGCCGCGAGTGTCGGACGGGAAGTTGCCATAGGCGGACCCCACGTCCTGATCGCCGCTCTGCGAGATGCGGATGTTGGCGTGCACGGTGTCGGTGTCGGTGATTTCGGTGAACGTCAGGCCGGTTGCGGCGGAGAGCTGGGCGAAGGACGCGCGCGCCGCCGCCTGCTGCTGCGTGCCCAGGTCTACGTGGTAGAGGCTGACGCCGTTGGTGTCGTAGCCGCTGCCGTTATAGTTCGAGCCGGACGTCGGGAAGCTGTAGGTGAGGTTCAGCGTGCCCCATTTGGCGCCGATCAGGGTCGCGTCGATGTTGCGGTTGCCGGTGAACGAGCGGCTTCCGTCCGGATTGGTGACCAGCGGCAGCAGCTCGCCGATGTTGTTGCCTTCGGGGTTGGCGTCGATCGGGTTGACGTCCTTGACGCCCCCATCCGCCTCGCGAAAGCCCTGGCACGCCGCGCAACCGCAGCCTGCGACAACCGTCATATGATCGATTTCCGCGAGCGGATCCCAGGAACCCGGACCCATGTCGCCCGGTGCGCGACCGATGCCCGCCACGCCGGTTGGCGAGCCGGCCAGGAAATTTTCGGTCGGTACGGAGTCGATTTCCGCCAGCGGTTCCCGAATGCCGATTACCACGTCGTTAACCACGCCATCGGTAGGTGCAATACCGCTCATGTCGGAAATATTCATCGAGACTCCCCCTTTTGTGACACGATCGCATCGTTCATGCTGTGCAATGCGCACTTAGGCAGGCAGATTCGTTCGTAATCGGCTCTAATTATTTCAATTCTGTCATTGTATGTTCATGTTGGTCAAGCGCAAGATCGTCGAGTTCGTACAGAAGCCGCAGAAAGTTATCTCAAAGCGCTGCGGCAGGGGGCGAGTTGAGGAACCCGTTGCAGATAAAGGCTAAATCATTGTCGATTTCCGGCCCCCCTCGCCCTCTTGGAGCGTGTGCGGAGTCCTCCTTCTCTCGCCCCGAACAGCCGTGACTCGAGGTCGTGGTTCGCGTATCGAAAGCCCCTCCGGCCGATAGGAAAACGCGATGCTCCGCATGTTGCTACCTCTCTGCGCGGCACTCGCCACCTGCACGCCTTCACCTCAGGATGCCGCCATGCGCAGTCCCAGTCCGGTCCCCGGAACCACCGCCCAAGGTTCAAGCGAGGCTTCGAGTAAGGCCTTGAGTAAGGCAGGGCCCGACAGCCGTGGCGTGGCCGCCTCGGACGCGGTCGGGCAGGACGCGGGTCATGGGGGACACGCCGCCCAGGGACCGATCCCGGAATCGGTGTCCGCGGCAGAGAACCCTGCCCCTGCCCCCGGTCCCGCCGCTCCCCCCGCCCCTTCCCCGACCCTGCCGGTGGACTCGCCCATCGAGGCGCTGGGACGCCGCACCTTGTCCACGGCATTCGTCAGGGTTGGCCCCGACGGACATCTGACTGTGGAGCTCCGCAGCGGACGCGTGCTGGTTCTTCGCGACGTTGTCATGCGCCCCCGGAAATATTGCGGCGTGCAAGTGATCGACGGCCTGCCCGGTGCGCAATATTGCGGCGGATACGCCGATGTCGCGGCAGCCCGGCCCGGCATCACGCCCGCGTAAAAGACACCGTAGACGGCGACCTCAACCATCGCGGTTTCAACTATGGCGACGTCGGAGGCGACATCAGGTGGGGGGGAACACCGCCAAGAGGCCGTAGCGTTCCGTCTCCTCGCAACCGATCACGTCGACGTCGCCCGAGCGGACCCAGACATGCGCAATCAATAGCCCCTTTTCGTCGCGGGCGGCACCGTAATGCAGCGCTGCGGTCAATCCGCGCCGCCGCAACATCAGCTGAGCAGCCAGACCCTGCTGGAAGCATACAGCCCGCCACGGCACGCGACGCCCCCAACCGGCAACCGCCCGGGCGATCGCGCGCGCTTGGATGTGCGTGGCTGGGGGCCCCGACGCCCGACCCGCGGCCAGCGCGGCCACGCGCCGAAATGACAGGACTGCGATCAGGAGCGATGCGAGCCCCAGCATGGCCAAGGCCTCGGTCAACAGGAGCAGACGGCGGATCAATTGCTGCGCGCCGCCCGGCGCAGGAAATGCCCGGCCGCGGTTCCGCGCAGCAGCATTGACCGATAACGATCGGTGATCGCCAGCTGGTTCCAGCGCGGGTCGTCCGCTGGAAAGTCCGGCCAGTCGCGGATCAGCGTGCGCAACCGCTCTACGTCGAGCACCGCCCCCGCCGGCCGGCAGCGCTCTATGCCGTCCAACTCCGCGGCAAGCTCCCCGAGCGCGGCGGTTGCGCCGATGTGCCAATCCGCCGCTTGATAGCCGCGCCGCTGCTCGCCGATGAGTTCGGGCGGCAGCCGGTCCGCAAAGGCACGCCGCGCCAGCGACCGGGGCTTTCCCTCCAGAATATATTGCTCGTCCGGCACGCTCAGCGCCCATTCGATCAGCCGCCGGTCTGCGGTGGGATCGCGCAGGTCGATGCCCCACCCCGCAAGCGTTCCCTTGTTGTAGGATCCCATGTCAACACGATCCAGGCCCCATAGCCGCATCGCGCGACCGTCGCGCCAGGGGCGGTAGGACAGGTCGGTGCCGCTCGCTGCGGCGCGCCTGTCCAAGTCGGCGATCGCGCCCGGACGCAGCGCGCTATAACCGTCGAGCGCCAGCGAGTGGCCGAAGCGATCGACCAGCCAGGTCCAGACGGCAGGCGGCACGAACGGCCCTAGCGTCGCCGCGCCGATCCGTCTCCGCCGCCAGCCTTGCGCGCGCAGTTGGCGCGCCAGCGTGGCCAGCGCGCCAAGCTGTCCGGTGCCGAACAGCTGCGCCAGATGCGGGACGCCGTCGTGGCTCAGCGTAAAATTGCCAAGCTGCCCGGTGAGAAGGACACTCACGCCGCGCGCCCGCGCGGCGTCGTTAATCGCCTCGCCCCACATCGCATTCCACGGGTTCATGACCGGTCGCTGGTAAAGATCGAAATGCCGGTCCAGCAGCGGCAGCGGGGAGCGCCCGTCACCCTGAACGGGGACATGCGCGATGTTGGCGTGCAGTGCCGCGACACGTGCCGCGACCGGCCCCTCGTCGCCGATCGTGCCGCCGGGCACGGGCGCGCTGGTGCCCGGTACCGCGGTAAACGCGTGGAGAGGCTCGGGCGTCAGCAACCGCGCTGCCGTGGCGGCAACGCTGGCGCTGTCCAGGCCGGCGGACAAATGCGACCCCACCGCCCCCTGTATCCGGCGCAGCCTGACGGCGACCGCACGATCCAGCTCGGCGCGTAACCCTTCCGCATAGTCATCGGGCTTGAGGCGCAGGATCGTGCGCGCCGGGGTCCACAGTCGGGTCTCGGCAATGCCGTCCGCATCGATCGCGACCGCGTGGCCGGGTCGCACGCGCGCGATGCCGGCAAAGAAGCTTTCCTCGCCCTCGGGCAGTATCGCCAGGAAGTCGGCCGTGGCGGTCTCGCTCGGCGCATAGGGGATGTCGGGGTGAGCGTGCAGGCCGCGCGGCATCGAGGACGCGGCGACGAAGCCATCGCCGCGGTGGTAGAAGAGCGGTCGTTCGCCCATCGGATCCCGCGCCAGGGTCAGCACGGATCTGCGCGAATCCCACAGCATGACGGCAAAGGCCCCGACGACGCGGGCAAGGCCTGCAATGCCCCATTGCTCGACGACCGCCATCAACAGCTGCGGCTCGGCCAAGCGGGCAAGGTTGACGGACAGGCCGAGCGCGCTCGCGATCTCGTCGCGGTTGTCGATCCGCGCATCCGCGACGAGCAGCAACGTACCGTCGCCGCCCAGGACCGGTCCACGATCGAAATCGTCTTCGGGCACGAGCGGATAGAGCCGTCGCCCGAGCGTCGCGGCGTCCAGCGTTCGGCGGATCGCCGGGTCCGGCCCGAAAGCTGCCTGGGCATCGAGCATCCGCCCGACCGCCGTTTCCGTCGCCTCGCCACGCCGGCTCCACAGGCCGGCGAGCGCCGTCATGCGGGCGTCAAGCTGACAAGCTGCTCGGCCTCTAACGATCGAAGCAGGTCCTGGAGGTCGACGCGACACTCCGCCTCGTCGACCGCGTGCTCGGCGAGAAGGTCGGCGACCAGTCCGTCGACCGTGCGAGGCTGTTCCAGCAGCTGCCATATGCGCGTCGCGGTCGCGTTGAAGCCGTAGCAGGTCCCCCGTTCGACATGCAGGCCGACCAGTTCGCCGGCCGCATCGGCCTCGATCATCCCGGGTTGCCGGGATACCAGCGTCATTCCGTCCACCTGTACCTCCGTTTGCGCGTTCTCGCCCTTGGCGGGGCATGGAGCGGGCGATAAGCCGGGCGCATGTCACCCCGTTCTTCGCCACCCTCTTCGTCGTGTTATCGGGCGTTCGGCCTCCGGTTGCAATCTGCGCTACCGCTTCCTGAACTTCACCCGGACGATGTCGCGTGCGGGGCCGTAGACGGATTTATGGACGTCGATGTCAGGCTGGCCCCCGCCCCGCCTCCCGACGCCCCCGAAATCCTGCCTGCCGTCCGCGTCGACGCCAAGCACTTCTGGATGGACGTTCCCCGCGTCGGTCGCTTCCTGGTCCGCAACGGGTGCGAGATGATCGTGGAGCCGTGTCCAGGTGCACCGGACGGCGACGTGCGCGCCTATCTGCTCGGATCGGCGATGGGCGCGCTTCTCCAGCAGCGCGGGCTGCTACCGCTGCATGCGTCGGCGGTGGCAGTGGACGGACGTGCCGTCGCCTTCATCGCCCCGGCAGGCAGCGGCAAGTCGACGATCGCGATGCACCTCCAGCATCGTGGGCACCGCGTGATCTGCGACGATATCTGCGCGGTCGAGGTCGGTGACGGGGTCGCGCGGCTCAGGCCCGGCCTGCGCAATCTCAAGCTATGGCGTGCGTCGCTCGGTGCGATCGCGCGAACCCCCGCCGGGTTGGAACCGGTCCTTGCCGACATGGACAAATACCGCGTTCCCGTCGATGCGCCCGCGGAGGATCGTGTCTTCGATGTCGCCGCGGTGGTGTTGCTCGGCTGGGGCGCGGAACCGGCGATCGCGCCCTTGCCTGGTGCAGAAGCGGTGGGCGCACTGATCGCCAACACCTTCCGTGGGCAGTTCGTGGCACCGATGGGGCGTCAAGCGGCACACTGGCGGCAGTGTCTCGATCTTTTCAGCGCTGTAGGGGTTCACCGCCTCGTTCGCCCCCGCGTGCTCGATCGGCTCGCCGAGGCGTCCGATCTTGTGGAACGGCTATCCCTCGACATGTCGCGACGAAAGCATGTCTATTCGTCGACTTGAAAACGTGTCGAGGTGTAGACGTGTCGGCGAATGGACATCGGATTTGATTTCAACGTGCCAGCGCACCTGACTGACGCGCCCGGCCGCGGGCCAGTTGAGGACCCGAGGCGAGACGGTCGCGGGTAAGGCGTGGATCTTCGTAGAGGTCGCGTAGCGCGCGCAGGCGGAACGCGTTCCACCAGCGTTGCCAGCGATGCTCGGCCGCGTCGTGGAGCATGTGGCAGCGCTGGCACAAGGCGGCGAGGTTGGCCGGCATGTTGTGCCCCGGATC
>Ga0265296_1000553_pt1 | contig 54316 bp, 55 predicted proteins | sample MunlanPumphouse1_FD_189073 | JGI IMG/M metagenome (GOLD analysis project Ga0265296, IMG submission 189073) | Groundwater microbial communities from a municipal landfill in Southern Ontario, Canada - Pumphouse #1 | ecosystem: Environmental > Aquatic > Deep subsurface > Groundwater | place...
CTATCCGTGAATTCTCAAAGCAAACGGTTTATCGTGAATCTGGAGGACGAAACTCTGGACATCCTCAACATCATGGGTCCCGCTTTTAGAAATTATTATTTCGTTAGGGAGTCCTGCGAAATGTAGGGTGCAGGGGGAGTTGGTGGGGAAAACCGGATCCCAACGCGGGTACTTTCCCGGTACCACGAGCCTGATCTGACGGGGTTTCAGATCGGCAAGGGAACAGGAACGTTCCATATCACAGCAGACCGGCAGAGTATGTGCCGTATTGAAAGAGCGAACAAAAAAGACGATGAAAGGAACGGGTTTCTCACCCGATATAGGTCAGCTCTTCATCTTTCTGGAGCTTGTCGCTCTCAACCAGACCCTCAATGACTTTCTCCATCTCGGAAGCACGCTCGTTGAGCCGTGTCAGGTCTACCGGGACACCGATCAGTTTCGAGAGGATCGCAAGAACGGATGCAGCGGCCATCGGATCCACGAGATACCCGCTCGTCTCACCCATGAGGCAGACCGCATCAATGCCCCGTTCAGCCGACATGCCGAGCATCAGGCCGGCAGCCCCAATGATCCCGCCACCAGGCTCTTCGCGGTCAAAGCGGACACCGGCGGCTTCCAGTTCGGGGCGAAGCTCGGCACGGTTCATGGCCCCCAGCACTCTCGGTTCATTCACAAGGTGGCCAACACCAAACCCACCGAGCGTATAGATGCGCTTTGCCTTGAGTTCAACGGCGATATCGCAGTATGCATCGGCAAGCAGGTAGTGCCCCTCATTCGAGGTGCTCTGGTGGTCCCCGACAAGGAAGATAAGATCTTTTCCCTCCCCACGGAACAAAAAAAGCTCGTTCCTTGCAAGCCGGGCAAGGCCGGTCTCGTCCAGGATAACTTGAGGGGGCAGGTAAATTGAGTGGATCTCGCCTATCTTCTCCGCCCCGAGCATGTGGATCATGTACTCGGCTACGAGCTTGCCGACCTGGCCGATGCCGGGAAGACCCTCAATGAAGAGGGGATCCACCGGTTTCTGATCCTTGAAACTGTCGAGATACCGGATCGTGATCTCTTCAATCATTCTTTGCCATCCTCCGGTAGTTCCCGTACTTGTCTTCAGGAGAGAAACGGGCCGGGTGGGCAACCGCGGTCGGCCTGCCGCATTTCGGGCAGGTGGGAGAAAGAGTATAGGTATGATCTGCCGGGCAGTACCGGATTCGGCCGCTCATTGGCTTTTCCCGGACTTCGGCTTCTTGACGAGCTTGCCTTCACCGCCGGCCTTCTCGACAACGGCGATAGCGGCGTTTGCAGCCTTTTCTATTGCCTTTTCTGCCTTCTTGTAATCGGGGGCAATGACCTTGATGCGGTAGGTGGGTGCACCGAGATAGAGAAGTTCGACTTCGACCCCGGCGCTTTTCTGGTCGGCATTCGCTTTCTTAAGAGCGCTCTTGATAACGGTGATACCATCCGGTTCCGTACAGGTCAGGTGGAGGTGCCCGGTAACTTCCACATGGGGAACCTTGACGCTCTCCTGCGCCACTTTCAAGAGGATCTCGGTGACGTTCTTCGAGAAACCAAGTTTCTTGAGCGTTGTTTCAGGCTCAATGACGATATCTTCAAAGACCGGGTAAAACGCCCCGTACTTCTTGAAAATGACATCCTCGATCTCCACAAGGGATTCACCGGTCTGTTCGGCAACAAACCCGAGCCACTTCTGGGCTTTACTTTCGTTCTTCCACTCGCGGATCTTCTCGCGGCGCTGGTGCTCGTTAACGTCCTTTAAGGAAAGATCGATGTGGCCACGGCTCCGGTCAACGTTGAGGACCTTGCAGACGATCTTCTGGCCCTCCCGGATGTGGTCACGGATATACTTGATCCAGCCGGTTGCAATTTCAGAGATGGGGATGAGCCCCTGGCGGCCACCATACTCATCCAGCGATACGAACGCTACGAAATCCTTAACGTTCTCGACTGTGCAGACGACAAGTTCTGCTTCCTGTGGCCACTCTCTGTCCAGCATGGGTTGACTCACTTAAGCTCTGAGACGATCTCAGCCTTGAAGTTGGCCTTGCCGCCGGTTGGGGTTGCAAGGTCGTGCCCGCAGACTACACACTTGACGACCGTGCTTGCCTTCTCAAAGACGGTCTGTTCATTCTCACAGTCTGGACACTTTACCTTGTAGAATTTACTCCGGTTTTCCCGAATCTGGCTTACCATGCTTGCTCACTCCGTCAGCTCAAACTTCGCGACACGGTAGCCCTTGCGCAGGTGCGCCTTTCCGCAGGTGACACAGCGGTACCGGACGTTGATCTTCTTCGTCGGCTTGTCGCCGCCGGGCACCTTGGAGAATTTACCCATGTTGCCTACTCTGCCTCTCCGTGCCTTCTGGCGGTCAATCCAGTGGAGGCCCGTTGTTTTGCCTTTCTTTACCTTTTCGACCTCGTGTACCTGGTGGTTCCGGCAGAAAGGACAATAGGTTGTGAATTTCGCTGGCATTTTCATAAAATTTTCACCGATAATGTTGATATCGAATACCAATATTATTTACAAAGATTGATATTTAAGACTATGTTGCGTTCCATTAGGACCGCAGCATTCCGCTCAGGAAGCGTCACTATATCTCCCTTTGAGAGGGTATAAATCCTCCCATCCACCCCCATGAACGAGTCCATGTCCGAAAGCACCCGTACAAGGGCACAGGGATGGGAGAGAGAAGCATCTGCGGCTTGCGGTTCGGGAGCCGGCAGCATGGCAGATTCTTCTTCCGGGAAGGGAGATGGTTCGCCCGCATCATCGAATTCTTCTTCCAGGGTTTTCACCGCAGGCAGCGGTACTGCGCGGGCAACTAACGGGACATTGCGCAGGAGGACGCCCTGGCACTGCTCGATACTGGAGGTGATATCCTCGAACATTGCCTTCTCGGCCGGGATCATGCGCTTGACTTCCTCGCGGTCGTAGTAGTTGCCTTCCGCGTGCATGATGGTGAGCGCAATGATCTTGCGGGAGCGGATCGCAAAAAGATCCTGGAGAGTCTGCCGGATCGCAAGGGTCTCATCTATGTGTGCGCGGGCATCATCAGAGAACGGGTCCTCGAACTCGTAGACCTTCTTTGTGATGGCGGACAGTTCCGCGTGACCTTTTTCAAAGATATCCGGGGATACGGACGTGAGTCTTCCCGTCTCCCGCTCTGATAGCAGGATACTGCGCAGGTCATCAAGATTCATCGGTTACCCCTCAGGCAATCTCTGCCATGCCACGGCAGCAGAGGAATACAGCCACTGCTTCCGGTACTGTAGTGATGCCTTTTTGGAGCTCATAAGTACTTCCGAGCATCGGCATCTTCATGGCAAATTTGAGATCCACCCGGACATCCCTTGTGCCAAAGACAACCGCATCAGTGAGCGGGTCGAAATCCGCAAGATCCCGGAGTTCAAGGGGCTGGACCCGCATGCCGCTGCCACCATGGAGGGAGGTCGGCATCCGGATCAGCCGTTTGGTATCGGTCGTGACCGGTTCATCGGCAAGGGCAGCCCGGGCGAGGAGGCGCGTTCTGAACTCGCCATCCGGCTGACTTACCAGCGCATGGAGAACCCGGTTTTTGAAGATCATGCTGTTCGGCCGCTTTTCGATATCGGCCACGATCTCGCCGCAGTTTTTCAGGAAGGTTCCTGCCGACTCTTTTCCGATCCCTTCAAGGGAGGTGAGGAACACAAGAGCCTCGTCTTCCGGCAGGCTCGCGATCCACTGCAGCGTCTCAATGAGCGCTGCGCGGTAGCGCTGTGGCCAGCCGGGTGATTGCGGAAGCTTCCCCGCGAGCATGGCAGAGGGATCGATCCCGATCCCGCAGACATAATCGATCAGTTCCCGGCGTTCGGCACTGCCCCAGCCACGGAACGCGATGTCCTTGATATGAACGTGATACCCGCGCCCCCCGGAGAAGACGAGCTCAAGGGTCTTTTTGTCCATTCCGAATTCATCGATGAGCATGGCAAGAAGTTTCTGCACTTCTACCTTGACCCGGGAAAGCATCTGGTCGTATGGCCCGCGGACAATGTGATCTGCATCGAGATCGAAGATCAGGTCGGCCCCGAGCCAGTGCTTGTCGGCCATGGTCCCGGCATCCGGCTTCTCATAGTAGGCCGTTGAGTAGTAGGTATGCTGGGGGATGAGGTTCCGGATATAATCCCCCAACTCATCCCGGCTGGAGAAACCCACATGGCGCCGCATGCGCATCTCGGTGGAACCTGCCTGGAAGAGGACAAAACCCCACTCCCGCTGTCCGAGCGATGATGGGGCAGGAAGGACCGCCTTCCGGTAATACTCGGAAAAACGCTGGCGGAGGAATTCGGTGGTGGCCGGGTTCATGGGAGATCCCTGATCATGTATGGCCCCCTGCGTTCATAACCCATCTTACGGTAATACGGGCGCACGCCGATACCGCTCATGATGGCAAGCCGCAAAAAGCCGGCACCGGATGCTATCTCCTCGGCCCGGCCAATCAGGATCCGCCCAAAGCTGCGGTGCTGCCATTCCTCGGATTCCGCATCCTTCCCCACGGATACAAGACTGCCATAGACATGGAGTTCCCGGAGGAGCGCTGCATTCTCCAGCTCAGCGCGGAAGACTGCAGAGGGGAAACGGAGCCGGGCAAACCCGATCAGAGAGTCGCCCGAGACTGCCGAGATGAAATGTTCCGTTCCGCCACAGGCCTCGTACTGCAGAACCCGAATCTCTGCTTCAGCAACGGACGGAAGCCTGCCGATCTCCCGGCAGCGGATACAGCGGCAGTGCCGGCCGGTTGCCTTGAGCCGGTTCTGGGCCAGCTGCCGGAAGTTGGAGTGCCGGGAGCCGGCAACGATCAGTTTTGCCGGGATATCCCGCTGGATCCGCTGGAGCCGGGTATATTCCGGGATCAAGGTTTTTGCGTATGCAATGAGATCCACCAGTTCATCTTCCTGGTACGGTGAATAGATCCCCCGCTCCCAGTGGTCCTCGATCTCGGAACCCGGGGTAACGAGCGTTGGATATATTTTGAGGAAGTCCGGTTTGAACCGGGGATCGGAGAAGATCGTTTCGAACATTCGCCTGTCAGACTCAAGGGTAGAATGGGGGAGGTTGGGCATCATGTGGAACCCGACCTTGAGCCCCGCATCGCGGAGAAGTGTATTGGCCTCCACAGAATCAGCAACCGTGCAGCCCCGCCGGTTGTACGTGAGAATCTCATCATCCACATGCTGAACCCCGAGTTCGACCTTGGTCACACCAAGATCCAGCATCCGCTCGATGTGTTCCCGCCGGCACCAGTCCGGCCGGGTCTCAAACGTGATCGCAATGCAGCGTATCGCGGACGTCTCGTTCGCGGCCTCTACCCCGCCAACCGGGAGGTATGCCGGGGAGGGAGAGCCGCCCGGGTAGGTATTCATCGCCTCAATGCAGCGGGAGACGAACTCCTCCTGGTACTCAGCCGGCCGGGCGGTCATGGTCCCCCCCATCACGATCAGCTCGACCTTGTCCACCCGGTGGCCGAGGATCTCGAACTGCTCGAGCCGGGCATGCACCTGCCGGAACGGGTCGAAGTCATGCTCCCGTGCCCGTTTTGCGGCGGGTTCCTCACCGGTGTAACTCTGCGGGGAGTGATACGGGTGATCAGGCCCACCGGGGCAGGGCAGGCACTTGCCATGCGGGCATGGGTAAGGGGAGGTCATAACCGCTACCGGTGCAACCCCCGAGAGCGTCCGGGTAGGCTTGACCATCAGGATCTTCCGGAGGGTTTCCCGATCCTCCGGTACGGCAGCGGCCAGGATTGCGGAATTTTTCGGTACCGCAGATAACCCATACTTCCGGCAGACAGCAATTTTGGCTGCAACAATAGCTGCATCGCCGGGAGGAAGGGTGAGGATGCGGGAGATTATCTCCCGGAATGCCAGCGCCTCATCCATACAGATTAATGTTCGGCTGCAACTTTCTGGGATGCAGTCTCTGAAGAATAGTTCACCACAGGCAGGGAATGTCCGTGGATATGGGTTACGATCTCATCCCCGAGGGTGAGGAGAGCGTCCTTGTGGGCTTTCTTGTCCTTGTGAATATGGACCGGTGAAATTTCAAGAGAGTTATATCGTTCAGTTCCGACTTCTTCGTTGGTGACGCCTTCGTAATACTTCTTGATGTGGATCATCAGCATATGTAAATGCAGTAACTCTTCCTTTTGCACACTATCACCTTCTCTAACCTGATCCTTTTTTTTGTGGTGCACATATACCTTACTGGTGAGATTTATAACAGGCAAAATGCGGCACGTGGGATCACTGGTTGCGCTCGCAATTGGCGATGCGTTGGGTGCGCCTTTGGAGGGATCTCTTCATACAGGGCCTTTCGTGACCGAAATGCGTCCCGGTGGGCGCCATTTCCGGAAAAAGGGGGAGGTAACTGATGACACCCTACAGGCTATGGCAGTTGCGGAATCGCTTGGTGCATGCAGGGGCTTTGACCAAAAAGACATTATATCTCGCCTTATTTCCGGTTACAAAAAACGGACGGAATGGTACGGCCCGACATCCTCCCTTTTCTTTGATCTGGTGCAATCCGGGACCCTGCCGCACCATGCCGCATACCTTGTCGACAAATGTCGTGGCAGCAGCCGGTCCAACGGGAGTGTGATGAGGGGCTTTCCCCTTGGCATATTTTTCCCAGCACGGGAAGTATATAATGTAAGCATTGATTGCTCGGCAATAACCCATTTCGATCCGGTTGCCGGCCACTGCTCGGCCTTCCTCAACACCATGGCAAGCAACCTGTGCCGGGGCGTTCCACGGAAGACCGCGTTCCGGCATGCCCGGTCCCTCTGTAGCAACCCAGAGGTTCATGCCGTACTCGGGAATTATGATCAATATCGCATAATTCCCGGGCTGGATGCGGTGGAGTGCTCCCACGCAGCCCTCACCTGCTTCATGAATGCCAAGACCCTGGAAAACGCAATCCTTTCGGCCATCAATCTTGGCGGGGACACCGACACGGTCGGGGCATGTACCGGGGCACTGGCCGGGGCATACTGGGGACTTGATGCGATACCAGTCCGGTGGCGGAGGGAAGTAGAAGGATATGATGAACTTGTCCGGCTGGCAGAGAGGGTGTGGGCGGGAAGGATGGACCGTTGAAGGACAGGATCTTGTTTTTTTGGTGCAATGTCATGTGTTTTTTTTCAGTCAAGATCCGGTTGAAAAATAAAGTTCAAGGTTTGATTGATCCGTATCGGATTTTCAATCGCTATCATGATCGCAATGAATTTTTTAAAATCAGAGTCTGTTGAAAAAATTTTAATCAAAGTCTGCGAAAAAAATTTCAATCAAGGTGCGGTTGCAGAAAGTTAAACAGGTTTGTATAAATAAAAATATGCAATTCACGACGGAAGCATGATTTCAGATAGCATCTTTCAACCAAAGGTCGCTTGAAAATTTTCAATCAAGGTTCGATTGAAAATAAAAAACCACAGTCCGGTTAATAATTTTAGTTCAGGATTCGATTGATCCGGATCGGGTTTTCATGCAGGGTCGTGATGCCGGTTGAAATTATAAACTCAAGGTTTGCTTGAAAGGTTCTGAGCGGGGCATGTACATTACAGCGCAACCAAGGGAATGGTGTTCTGATGTCATGTATCAAACGGGAATGGAATTGTATCCGCAGGATCTTCCGGCGTTCTGCTGAAAACAATGACCGCGGTTTCACCGTTACCGGTGTTCTCTATCGAGTGCGCAATGAAAGGGGAAATATAAACCAGTCCAAATCTTCTGAACGGGTATCCAAGACCCTCGATTCCCGCACACCGGTCTTAATATCCACAAGGTGAAGTGCAGCAGTACCTGCGGCAAGTGCAATCCACTCCTCTTTTTTTTCAGGGTAATGATTCGCCCTCGATCTACCAGGAGAGACAGACACCACATACGAATGAATTCCTGTAAAAGGAGTGTATTTGTACTTCATTGAAACGAGTTCGGCCAGCCAGCCGTCATCCCGGACATGTTTCTGCCACGGCAGGACAGGTACATTCATCAAAAGGAGTTTCAACGGATTCAAGGATTAACCTGCCGTCAGCATTTGCCGGACAGAGGTTGAGACGGATTGACAAAAAAAGGTTACGCCGGCCGGATCTCGACCAGTTTAAGCGAGCGGCCTTTCTCGCAGATATTCGGGGCATTGCCGAGCACATCGCTGACCACATACTTCTCACCATTCACCACCCCTTCCGGGCGGCAGAGGTCAAAACTCCTGCAGTCACTCTTGTTGCAGGAAAGCTCCGGTTTGATCTTGGAGTTGACGATCGCCATATCCGGGTTGATCAGGATGGTGATGGGCGCTTCCATCACTTCTACGGCCGTTGCACCGTTAAGGTGGACCAGACATTCGTGGTGGGTGGTGCGGACCGAGACAATCCGGTACTTCCTGCCTTTCTGGAGATTGTTGCAGGCTTTTTTCACCTTACAGGTATCGCATTCGGCAACCTCACCCTCATAAATGAACTCGACACCCTGCTTTGCAAGAACAGTTCCGACAAGCGTTACTTTCGTCTTTGTTTCTGACATGCCGATTCACCTCATTCCCGGTAGAGCATCTGTATGAGATTCCCTGCTGATTCTCTTGTAAGCCCCATATCGAGTATTGTGAAGCGCTCCGGACGGATAGTCTTTGCCATCAGGAGCGCTTCGACTGCAACAGCGTCTTCGATCCCGACTTCTGCCGGGGTGGTTGGGGCCCCGATACTCTTGAGCGATGCCCGTATGCCCCGCCAGTCGCCCCCGTGAAGGTACATGGAGATGATAGTCCCAATCCCGCAACTCTCACCGTGCAGCGCCTTACCTGGGGCTAGGCGGTCAAGGGCATGGGAGAATTTGTGCTCCCCGCCACTTGCCGGCCGGGAAGATCCCGCAATGCTCATTGCAACGCCACTGGAGACAAGCGCTTTTGTCACCAGCCATGCAGACTGCTCCTGGTGGGGCTTGATCAGGTGGGCATCCTTGACAAGGATTTCAGCGGTCATCTTCGACAGGGCGATGGCGTACTCGCTCACGGGTTCGCCTTTGATCCGGTGGGCAAGCTCCCAGTCAAGGATTGCCGTATAATTGGAGATCACATCTGCGCACCCTGCCGCGAGGAGGCGGTGCGGGGCAGAAGCAATGATGCCGGTATCGGCTACGATAGCAATCGGGGGTTCAGCTTCCAGTGACGAGTGCCCTTCAGCCATTGGCACCGAAGCCCGGGCAGACGCGATGCCATCATGGGATGCTGCGGTCGGTACGGAGATGAACGGGAGATTGAGATTGTACGAGACGATCTTTGCCGTGTCGATCACCCTCCCGCCCCCAACCCCGAGCAGGAAATCCATACCCCGGGCGGCCTTCTCGCATTCCTTGATGACCGAGACGCTGATCTCTTCGGCCATGAAGGGGGTCACATCGCAGGAAGCCGACAGGATATCCCGGACCTTCTCTCCCGCAAGGCCCATGGTACCCTTCCCGGAAACAAGCAGTGCAGATGACCCGAGCTTGAGGTCTTCAGAGACTGCCGGGATCTGGGATAGAACATCGTGGCCGATCACGACAACCCGTGGCAGCTGCATCCACTTGGACTTGTCAAAGACTCGGGGTTTGAGTAATTTTATTGCATCTGCGCTCATTCTTATCATGGATGATTAGTGATTTCATCTACAAATATTACATCGATCCCATTACGCAGGGCCAGGCCTATAATGTCGTGGATACGCTCACCTACGCAATCATCCTCGTTGCCGGTGTTTATTTACTCTACCGCTGGCTCTCGACATCAACATGGCTTGCAGATATCGGAATAACCATCAACCAGTCCTTCATCCTTGCCACAGTGCCTTACATCATCCTTGGCGGAGTTGTCCGGGTCATCGAGGATACCGGCATGATAACCGGCGACTGGAAATTCCTGCTCGTAACGCCACTGATCTATTTTGTGCTCTTTTTCTTTGTCATCGGCATGATGTTCATCTCACGGTGGCTCGTTGTTTCTGGCATAACAAAAGAGTTCGTGACATTCTATGCAGGGGCCGGGATCTTCGCGCTCTTCGTCTGCTGCCTCATCCTCACAGCATGGAGCACCACGCATCATGGCATTGACTTCTTCATCCTCTTCGCAATCCCGCTCATTGCACTTGTGGCGACAACCGCGGTCTGGTTATTTATGCGCTATGTCCTCTCGTGGAAGTATGTGGCGGATCCGCTGTATATCACGCTCCTTTTCGGCCAGCTGCTGGATGCCAGCGCAACAAGCTACGGGATCGATCTCCACCCATCGGTCCAGTATGTCGAGGCGCATGTCGTGGGATCGGCACTCATCAGTGCAACAGGTACGGCATTTGTCATGTTCCCGTTGAAACTGGTAGTGCTGTTCCCGGCTATCTACATCATGCAGATCTACCGCAAGGAGGCAAACCCCGCATTCTGGCATCTGGTTCTGCTCGCAATGATTGTGGTAGGCTTTGCTCCGGGTGTGCGGGACATGGTCCGGATGGTCCTGTATGTCTAATCCGACCCTGACAAACGCCATTATTATCACCCTCCTCCTTTTCTCTGCAACCATCACTGTCGGGTGGATCGGATCTGCCCAGAACCCGGATATCGGCCAGGATCTCATGAAACTGTTCCAGAAGGAGGTTGCCGGCCAGATGTCAACGGACAATGCCCCGGACATGTGCGTCAAGCTCTTCTTCAATAACTTCGAAGCCTGTCTTCTCCTCTTCCTTGGCGGAGCCTCCTTTGGCATCCTCACGATCTTTATCATGAGTCTCAACGGGATCGTGATAGGCGCGATCATGGAGGTCATCCATAAGGATCACAGCCCACTCTTTGTTGCTGCCGCCCTCGTCCCGCACGGGATCTTTGAAATCCCGGCGTTCATCATTGCCGGCGCCCTTGGCATCCTGCTCGCCCAGGCACTCGTTGCTGAATGGTACGGGGGCCCGGATACGGAAGTCGCGGCGCGAAAATATGCTAAACTCTTCCTCCTGTACGTGCTCCCGCTTGTTGCAGTCGCAGCGTGCGTCGAGGCTTTTATTACGCCTGTCGTCATACAATTAGTAACTTAGAGGGTTACTGGACATGGACGATGACGCGGGCACCCTGCCCCAGAAACAGGACTTTTCTGCATGGTTTAATGATCTCTTGTGGCGGGCCGAGATTATGGATGTCCGTTATCCGGTCAAGGGACTCTATGTCTGGTACCCGTACGGGTTTGCAATCCGCAAGTTCGTGTACAACCAGCTCCGCGAGCTCCTCGACCGCGACCACCAGGAGACGCTCTTTCCCCTGCTCATCCCGGAACAGGAGTTCATGAAAGAGGCCGAGCACATCAAGGGGTTCGAGGACGAGGTCTACTGGGTGACCCATGGGGGAACTACCCCCCTCGAAGTCAAGCTCGCCCTCCGGCCAACGAGCGAGACCGCGATTTACCCGATGTACGCGCTCTGGCTCCGCTCGCATGCAGACCTGCCCATGAAATATTACCAGATCGTAAACACGTTCCGGTACGAGACAAAACAGACCAGACCGCTCATTCGTCTCCGCGAGATCACCTCCTTCATGGAATCCCACACGGTCCATGCCACATGGGACGAAGCGGAAGCCCAGGTCGAGTACGAGCTCGGCCTCACCCGCGAGTTCTATGACAAGTTCTGCATCCCGATCATCATCTCAAAGAGGCCGGACTGGGACAAGTTCCCCGGCGCCGACTACACAATAGCCGTGGATGCGATCATGCCCAATGGCAAGACCCTCCAGATCGGCACGGTCCACCACCTCGGAACCCACTTCTCAAAGACATTCTCTATCACGTACGAGGACAAGGATGGGACTCAGCAGCTCGCAAATCAGACCTGCTACGGCATATCGGAGCGGTGCATTGCGGCACTCATAAGCCTGCATGGCGATGACAAGGGACTCATCCTCCCACCGGCAGCAGCGCCGGTCCAGGCCATCATCGTCCCGATCACAATCGGCAAGCGACACGAGGATGTGCTCGCAGCCGCCCGGAAACTGGAGGCGGATCTCAAGGCCGCAGGATTCCGGGTGAAGATGGATACCCGTGACATGCGCCCCGGCGCCAAATATTACTGGTGGGAGCTCCGCGGCGTCCCGCTCCGGCTCGAACTCGGACCGAGAGATCTCGATGCCGGAAAAGTGATGGCCGTGAAGCGAACCGGTGAGAAGACCTCACTCGAACTGGCAACCATTACGGATGGCATCACGAGAGTACTCGGTGAGATCACTGAGGCGATCCGGGAAAAGGCCGAGCAGCACACGAAATCCCACCTGGTCAGCGTGGATTCCATGCCGGCCCTTGATGCGGCCCTCAACGAGGGAAAAGTTGCCGTAGTCCACTGGTGCAAGGATCGCAGTTGCGGGGATGCCATTGAGGAGAAGACAAATGCGAGCATTCTCGGGACAGATGTCCGTTCGCAGTATGTCTCTGCAACCGAGGGAGCGTGCATTGTCTGCGGCAGGCCCGGCAACGCAACGCTCGTTGGACGTACCTATTGATCATCCCATTTTTTATCCATTGATTACTCCCGCGGGTTTTCCCCCACGAAAAAACCGCATCAGATCCATCCCATCGTTCCCGGTATTTCTGCTGCCGAACACCCGGAGCCATGTCTGCTGCAAACCACAAACTTGTTGGCCGATCCCTCCGAACCACTTAGCGATGCATAATGGATAGAATCACAAAACACCGGATAAAAAAAACAACATGGATTCTCATTTCCCTGGTTCTCGTAAGCATTCTGGTTCCGGCTGCACTCGCTGCGGAAGGAAATGCAAACCAGATCGGCATCCTTACCCCAGCACCTGATCTCAACGGCACCGGGGTATCCGTCACGAATATGACCGTGCCATCGGAATACCGGAGCACGCTTCCACCCGTCTCCGTTTTCAGGGTGGAAGTGACGGCAAGTTCCCTGCCCGGGCCCCGGGATATGGCGTATGGCCCGAGCGTGATCGGGTTCTCCATGGATCCCATTTCCCTTGCTATCATAATCCTGATAATTGCGGCAATTGCGACCGGTTTGTATGTCTATTCCCGGAAAAGATACAAGGAAAACTGAACGTATTTATCCCGGCCCATCTTTTTTAGCAACGGTACAGGTATTTCCCCGCCATTACCCGGGGGATTTGCATTTCACGAGCCCGGTAATGGGGAAAAAAAGACTGCAAACCCGGTCTTTTTTTATTTCCCTGCAGGAAATATGGTAGTGAAGACTCATGGAAGGCGGCAGACAAAGGAGCCCGGAAGAGGATGATGCTCCATATCTTCCTGAACGGTACCGCCGACATGTAGTGGCCAAGAAACAACGCAGGCTCCTGCGAAAGATCCTAATTTTTTTCGGCATCGTGGTTCTCGCAGTCATTCTGACCTTATTAATATTGGGAGATCAGCCCGACATCCACCAGCAATTCCGACAAACAGCGCCGGCCCAACCAGTTTCAATGATAATATCCGCCGACACACCTCAACATGGGACAATAAGTCAGGCCCCGACCGGCAGCCGGACCGAGAACGCAACCATCCTGGTTACACCACAGATCATTCTTGGGTCGGGCCTGCAAAATCTGACTGGATCCGGCCTGCTTCCAGTCGATACTGCAACGGACCGGGTCCGCCTTGAGTATCCGGCACTTCATTATACGGTTGCGAGTGTCAATCTCACGGAGTGGGAAGGACGACAGTATTATGAGTTTGGTATCATACCCCTATCCGATCCGGATAAGGAGGGAAACGTCCCGGTCTGGATCGATGCCATCAGTGGTGAGCCGTTCAGCCCGGGGCAGGACGCGGTAAAGATCACCGCAGAGCAGGCAAAACGGATTGTCACTACCTCCTTCCGATCCCAAAAACCCGATACGGTCCGGGTCAGGTACCGGGATATCCCCACGACCCCAGGTTCATGGGATTTTTTTCTCGTAAAAATGAACACTACGTTCCTCTCCGGTTCCCTGGACCCGGAGACCGGCCAGATCATCTCATTCTCCAACAGGATCCCCGCGGGCGGACAGCCTGCCGCCCCGGTCATCTCCCTTGCCGAGGCACAGAGGATCGCCGACCAGACCATTGCAGGCTGGAACGGTCCGATATCGATCAATATGAGTGCTGGGACGTTCGAATCCCAAAAAGAGAACGGGACACCGGTTGCAGGCCGGTATGTGTTCGAGTATGACCGGATTATACTGGATATTCCCTGTGAGGGGGATGGATTTACAGTTACCATTGATCCGGTAACCGGGGATATCACTGGATACGAGCGGCGATGGAACAATCCGGATAATGCTTTTTCCATTGCCTCGGAACCTCTCGTGACAAAAAGGGAAGCAACATTTGCAATACTCCAGAAGACAATGGAGATTTCCCCTGAATCTATCAACAGTGTCAGGATCCTCTCTACCCAACTACAGTGGAAAGACCAGCATGCACCAGGGGTTACTCCCCGCCCGGGCAGCATCCCCCTGGCATGGAACGTGGCATTCGATGATGAAACCCTTCGTGCTACAACCCCGCCGATGACAGCAACCGGATGGGTTGATGCCCAGACGGGAACAATCCTGGGCATGGATTATACTCGCGGGCAGTAATAGTTGTTTTTTTTGGTTGTAAACAAATTTTTAGTTGTAAACCAAAGTAAGCCTGTGTAACAGCAGCCACAAGCAATGACGAATGAATGAAACCACATACTGGTGAAAAAGAAAAAATTAGTAAAGGATATTTACATTCTGGATTGAAGCCGGGCCAGTGCGGGTTATACCGAGTGCAGCACCTATGGATGGTTTTACTTCTATCGTGAAATAATCGTTCTTTGTTATGCCGTTGGTTGGCATAGCCATAATGTCAAACTGCTCACCGCGTTCAAGGACCGAATCGGTGGTTACCTGGTTCTGGACAGCTACAATGGTCCATTTACCCGCAGTTGCTGCGTCTCCTTTTGCTCCCTGTGTGAGGGTCTGGAGTTGTGTTGCATTGCTGTACGTCAGCACCACCTTCTCAAAATCAACCGGCGTTCCCCCTGGAGCTAAAGCACAGGTGAAATTGACTGCATTGATTACCCCTCCGGCATTATTCGCACTACCATACACGTTTCCGACGATTTCAAGGGTTGAGCTTGCCTGCTGTACACCCGTGTGGACAACTTCCTGGCTCTTCTGGGTTGTGAAGAACCCGGCGCCGAGCACCACGTACGAGAACACTGCCGCAACGACAACGAATGCGATGAGCACAATCGCTGCCTCGAGACCGGTGAATGCATTGTCATTGTTGTTAACCAATTTCATATGGCACCTTCTTGGTGTAGGGATATTGGAATATCACCTATCCCCACAGCAGATAGGTCGGGGACATATACAAATTTTACCAAATGCCCAGCGGATACATTGTTTTTTAAAAACAAAATGTATTTATAATAATACTAATTGAAGAGGAAAATACCCCATCAAATATATGAATATGCTTGCCCACAAAATGGCTCAAATCTCGATAAAATTAAAAAAGTGGCATGGTTAAAGGGGACATATAGCCATTGGGACATATCTGCTGGGAATTCAGGTTCCTCAAAAACGGGATTATTCCGGTTCGCAGGATTCATCGGAACTGAATGGCTTCATAATGGGTAGAAACACGAAACTACAATTATTTTAAAGAAAAATAGGGGGATCGCAAGAAGAAAGGTCGTCAGCACCGATCGCAGGAATATTCCATCTTCAGAGCGGTTTTCCGCATATCGCCCCGAATCTGTTTTTTCCCACCCGCAAAAAACCATTTCTGGCATTTGACGCAGTGCTTGGGCCGGATTTTGTCGAGGGTCTTCATCGGGATCTCAAGCACAAATTCGGTTTTGTTCCAGTCCTCGGGGGGTTTCTCCGCGTTTGCTTCGTAGGCGGCTACAAACTCCATGATCTGGTGAGGGGGCACGCCCAGATCCACAAATTTCTTGAAAACGAAATAGTTGAAGATCAGCCAGGACAGATCAGAGCGATCGAGGATACCTTCGTACTCCCCGAACGCCTCATCGAAATCCTCAAGCGAGCAGCCGCACAGGGGGCATTTGCCCCCCACGAGCTCGTCAAGAAATACTTCTTCCTGGCACCCCGGGCAGGTTGTGTGCGGGGATTGCATGCGTGATGTCATTGTTGCTCCGATTTTTGAATAATTATCTGGTATTCATAACCGCGAATAGGTAAAACGGTTTCTGGTATGGGATTGATGTTCCTAGTATTGAACGGGCAGGGTGATAAGCGTATCACCAGTGCACATGCCCGACGATAAAAAGGTTATGGACCGGAAAAAATCAGTCTACGGAAGGTTCACCCTGTTCCATAACGAGGGTGCCGAAGATCACTTTTTCGAGCACCTGAGAGACGTACTTGATGTGCATAGCCTTCTCCAGATCCTCATTTCTGTGGACATCCGCCCAGAGCTGAAGGCGCATTAAGGAAAACCTGAACCGGTCCAGGGTATCGTCATCAAGGCTCATCGCTTCCCGGTAAATCGGTTCAAGCAAATCAGGGAAAGCGAGCGGATTCTCCAGCGCCACGATCACTCCTTTGTAGATGGGGAGCGGTTGCTCCTTTCCGGTAAGAATCCGCAGGTAATCCATGCTTATCCCTCAACAACCCTGATGAGCTCTTCCATGACTTTGTCCACGCACTTCCAGGTAGGGCTGTCGCCGCGCCGGATAATGAATGGCCTGCCTTCGTCGCCGGCCTTGCGCATCTCGATATCCAGCGGTATCGCGCCAAGGAACGGCACCTTGAGTTCCTCGGCAATCTTCTTACCGCCACCTTTACCGAAGAGATCGATCTCTTCGCCACAATGAGGACAGAGCATCCCGCTCATGTTCTCGACAATACCGATGACCGGGAGGCCGAGTTTCTCGATGAACTTTGCAGATTTCCGGGCATCCATGGTGGCAACGTCCTGCGGGGTCGTGACCACAACCGCCCCGCGGACGTTGGGGGCGAGCTGTGCGATAGTCAGGGCTTCATCTCCGGTACCCGGGGGAAGATCCACCACGAGATAATCAAGCGATCCCCAGTGTACTTCTGTGAGAAACTGCTGGATTGCAGCCATCTTCATGGGTCCGCGCCAGATGATGGGGGTGCTGGTGTCGGGCAGCAGGAACGCCATGGAGATGACCGAGAGGTTACCTGTAACGTGAACGGGTTCGATCCGGTCATCCATCATCGCAAGCTTGTGATCCTCGATCCCCAGCATCTTGGGCACGTTGGGACCGTGCATATCAAGGTCCAGGAGCCCGACTTTTTTGCCATGGGCCGAGAGCGCATAGGCAAGGTTGACGGAAACCGTTGATTTTCCTACACCGCCCTTCCCGGAAAGGACCATGATGACGTGCTTGACATCAATATCCACCTTGGGAGGCAATCCGGCCTTCCCGTTCTTTGCCGATGCACAGGTTGTTGCGGTCGGACAACTGGAGCATTCCTTCTTGCACTCCTCATCCGCCTGTTGTTTTGGTGTAGTATTCTTTGCCATGGGTAGCCTCCAGTAAAAACAATGATGTACTCTCAGCAGTTGTTCGCACAAGACAATAAAGATGTGGAGATTGAGACAAAGGTCTCGTATGCAGTCATCAATATATGCATATTTTATAGCCGGCCGGCTCACCGTTCACCAATGACACCCGGTCAAAAATTCTGTACAAATTGCGGAACCGGCCTCGTTCCCGGAATGAAGTTCTGTGGCCAATGCGGTATGGCCATTCCCATAGTTACCTCACCGGTTACGGTACCTGCATCCCCTGTTTCAGCGGCCCCTGCAACCGGAACACGACCTGCTGCGGGTGAAATCGTCGTCGGGATCGTCCCCTTTGTGGAACAGGGACTGATATCTGTTATTCATTACACGCTTGTTGTAACCAGCCGGCGTCTCATATTCTGCACGTGGGACCCAAAGACGGATGAGGTAATGTCGGACGCAGATGATGAGGTGATGCAGGAGTCCTGTTCTATCGAAGAGACAACAGACGAGATAACCCACTTCCGGGCAAAGGACTGGAGTGTGGGTCCGTGGCAGAAATACCGTTCCATGGCAACGGACAGTATCGCTACCAGCTCCATGGGAACGATCATTGTTCCCATCCAGGAGATTGAATCCGTGGATATCATCTGCGAAACCAGGACCTCCACCCAGGACAGCCTGTATGTGATGCACGGGCAAAAAGAACATACATTTGACCTGATGTATTCCCAAGGTCCGTTTCTCTTCGGGATCCTTGAACCAATTCTTGGGGAGCGCGTAAGTATGGCCGATCATAAGCACAGACGTTCCAAGATCGACCGTCTGATTACCGGGCAGGAATACAAGTAACCGGTTCTGCAACAAAGCATCTGCCATACGGTAAAAAAGAAGAACACGACCAACAGGTTGATGCTCGTATCGGGGGATCCTTCGGAAATGAGGGTTATTTGAGCCTTGGAAGAATTTAACGTGAAGATCGCAGTAAGCGTACTCCCAAGCGATTATACCTGCGATGGGGAGGACAACTCACTTCCTATCGAAATTGGCGGCGTGAATACCGGCATGTCACGGTGCCTTGCGATCATCGCCAATGATCCTAATACGCCGGGCGGGGGCGGTTTTGTATACTGGCTTGCACGGGAGAACGTGAAGTTATCCGGCCCTGCATCCAGTTTCGCTCTCACATCAACGATCAAGTACGGGGCTTCGGCACCCATGGACGTTACAGTGACCAGCGAGGTACTGACATCGATTATGCAGGCTACCAACAATGCCAACGGCCCGCTCAAGAACATGCAGGTCAGACTTGGCAACAAGAACGCGATGGAGTCTCTGCCAATGCAGATCTCGAGAAGTTCGGCTACACGGTGAAAGGGCCGGTATATCTCAAGGGAACCCTGGAAAAAGCCGGTTCAGGTACCGTCAGAATCAACCTCTCGGATGGCAGTCTCGGCCTTATACCAATTCCTTAAATCTCCGCGAAAAGGCAAAAACCGGTCTTGAACAGGCAATCAACAAACAACTTTCGGCAATGCCGGGGGTGAAGATCGACACGCTTTCGATCAATAACGGCCAGCTTCACGATTCAGGTGCATTCCCCCAGAGTGCATCGGCATGATACACGTTTTCCAGCATTCTAAAATCGTGCAGGGTTCTGCCGGTTTCGTCACCATTAAGATGCTCCGGGACAGATTCTCGATGACATGCCGAGATCTGCCCTCACACGGGTTCCGGATCCAGAGATGGAGTCTGCAATCCGGATGCAGACCGAACGCCGCGAATCGCTCCTTTCCCCCTTTGCCGCCCGGAGCTCCGGGGCAATCCGCCGTTTTGGGAGAAAACCGGAGGACATCCGGACACCCTACTCCCGGGATGCGGACCGGATTATCCATACGCGGGCCTATACCCGGTATATTGACAAGACACAGGTCTTCTATCTCGTTGAAAACGATCATATCACCCACCGGGTTATCCATGTCCAGCTCGTCTCGAAGATTGCCCGTACCATCGGGAGATGCCTCCGGCTCAATGAAGACCTGATCGAGGCAATTGCTGTCGGCCACGATATCGGTCACATCCCTTACGGCCATTTTGGCGAAACCTGCCTCTCGGAACTCTGCGAAAAGAACGGGATCGGGAAATTTTTCCACAATGTCCAGAGCGTCCGGTTCCTTGACAGGATCGAGGACTGCGATCTGACGGTCCAGGTACTTGACGGAGTCCTCTGCCATAACGGAGAGGCTGACGATGTCAGGATTGCACCTGAACGCTGTGAAAGTTTTGAGGCATTCGATCAGAAGGTTGAGGGAAATGCGGGAGGGAAGCGATCCCGTTCACCAATGACACTGGAAGGATGTGTTGTCAAATTCGCAGATACGATCGCATACATTGGCAGGGACATCCAGGATGCCCGCGAAGTCGGGCTCATCAATGAGGATATGCCAATACCGGATATCTGCGGGGAGGTCCTTGGCCAGAATAACGGCCAGATCATCAATACCCTGATCTACGATCTCCTTGAGAACAGCGATGCGGAAGAGACCGGATTTATCTCGTACAGCCAGGACGTTGAGAAAGCCCTCATCAACCTGCGGGCATTCTCCAGAACCAATATCTATGACAACCCGGCACTGATAACCGAACGAGAGAAGATCCGACAGATGTTTGCCACCCTGTTTTTTGCAGGTCTCCGGGATCTTGAGCAGGATAACCGCAGAGCCAGTATTTTTACCGATTTTATCGACAGTGGATATGTCAGCAAAACCTATCTTGGTTCTGCTACACCGGCTGAACTGGTACGGGACTTTATCGCCGGTATGACCGATCGCTATTTTGCCAGGAGATACGAGGAGTGCGTGTTACCCCGGAAAGTTGTGGGGAAGTTTTAAAGAAACAGGTAACGGAGTCAGTCGCACTTACTTTTTGGCCCGGTCCAGCCGGTGAACCCGCAATAGATGCAGCCAACGCTCTCACAGTGGAGGCACTGTCGTTTGGGAGCGGTGACAAGAACCGTGCCGGTCTTATTGCAATAGGTGCAGCCGAGCCCGCCACAATGCCCGCACTCTGCCGGTTCAAACGTTTTTTCAGGGGGTGTCATTCAGGAATCACCAGTAGTCATCTGTTCACCACGATACCAGAATTATAATCAGTCGTCATCTTCGTCAAGGTATCCCTGGAGAGCGGCCATGAGTTCAGCTGCTGAAGAATAACGGTCGTGTGGATTCTTTGCAAGGCATTTCAGGACGATCTTCTCGACAGCTGCTGCATCGGGATTATACGCCGAAGGGGGTATGGGGGGATCGCGCAGGATCGCATTCCCCACCTCAACAATACTCTCTCCGCCAAACGGGAGTGAACCGGTCACCAGCTCATAGAACACCACGCCCAGCTGGTAGATGTCCGTCCGTTCATCGGTCCGCCCGAATTCCGCAGGAGATACCTGTTCCGGAGCTGCATAGGAAAGAGAGAAGCCGGCAATGCTCGATTTCTTGACATCCGCTGCAAGAACCTTACTCATCCCCCAGTCCGTGATCTTGGGCACAAGATCTTCCGTTAAGAGAATGTTGTGGGGTTTGATATCCCTGTGGATGAACCCATGCTCGTGAGCGTACTGCAGCCCATCAACAATACCGGTGATGAGGTGGACTGCTTTCCACACCGGCAGCGGCTTTTCGATCGCCTCAAGCGAACTGGGTACAAATTCCATCTCAACATAAGGAATGGGCAGGATATTGACCGCGGTCACCTCAACAATATTCGGGTGGCGCAGCGTCTCCCAGGCTGCGATCTCGTTTAAGAAACATTTCCCCGTAACTTCGTCGAAACTGATCGGGATCTTCACGGCAACCCGCACATCATCCGTCTTCCTTACCGCAGAGAAGACCCATGCTATTCCCCCCCGGCCAACGAACATTATTTCGGTATATTTATTCTCCAGTTCCCGCGGGAAGTAGTTCTTCTGGTCGGTTACCGACAGATGAGGACTCGTCTGGGCACCCTCCAACTGAGCCGTCTTCTTCGAGAGAATTGTAGCAGGGGATGGGATTTTCCCAATGGCGGTTTTCACGAGCGATGTTGCCCGTACGATCGGGTTAATGCCCGGCCCCTCACCGGGTTTCGACCCGTTTTTACGGAGATACCAGATACCAGCCACAATTATCAGAATGACCAGCAGGATGGGCACTATTAGTATGCTGAAAGGGATCGCAGGCCAGGCATGGGTATTGGAAACCTGCACATCCGGGGAGGATGTGACCGTGCCCTGGAGCGTGAGAGTAGAAATGGGCGAGGCTGAAACGGTTGCTGCTGAAGAGGTCTGGGTTACAACGGTAGGTTTCAGGCCCGGGCTGCTTGTGGCAAGAACCACGCCGGTATAATATTCGCGCGGGTCCATCAAGGGAAATTCATCCAGGATGTTCTGCGCCGTTCCACTTTTCCCGGTCTGGATTGTCCCGACACTGACCACGTACGGAACGTCCCCGATACCATCCCCGTTCTTATCCCGCCCCTGGTAGTCCTTCCAGTAATTCCCCATCCGGCTTTCTGTTTTCTGGCCAAGGTAAGTGTAGGAATACGCAAGAAGGGAGCTCCACGTCGAGGATGGACTCTCGGATATTACATTCTGGTTGTTGAGGAAATTGTTTCTAATGATGAGGTTGGCAAGCGAAGTTGCATCAAGTGTTATGCCAACGGTGTTCTTCTGGAGCGTATTCTGCTCGATGCGATTATCAGAAGAGGATTCAAGGGAGATGCCGTATTGGTTGTTCTGCGTTATTTCGTTACCGGAGATGCTGTTTTTCCGTGCGGAAACGAGTGATATCCCAAGCCCATTATTCCGGAGGACATTATTGCGAATGACATTGTTGTTGGATGCAACGCGGATCCCGCTTGCCATCTCGGTGTTCTGGATGATGAAACCGTCGACAGTACAGTCATCCGCAAGGATCTGGATTGCATTGCCCTTGCCATTGGGATCGATTATCGGAACGCCGTTTCCGCTGTTAATCCCGATAAGAGAGATCTTCTTTTCCAGCCGGACATTCTCATCATAGGTTCCACTTTCCACCCGAACGGTGTCCCCGCTACTGGACCAGTCCACCGCCTCCTGAATGCTGGCGAACTCTGCTCCCGAGGGAGCAACGACATGATCTGCAGCAATTACGGGTACACAGGTACAAGTAAGGGCAAGAGCCGTGAAGAGGACTGCGCAGAGGATTCGGTACATCGGTATCATGGATATTCCGGGTTGGGGAAATGGGGGTTTTATCCGTTTTTCAGATTACTGGTTCGTGAGTATCCGTTGGCATTGATCTGGCTTATAGTATCAGGTTTTTTCCGGGAGTATTACCAGGAGCCTTACACCGTATGAGCCTTTTGCACATTCGATGAGATCCCCGTCACGCAGCTGCTCTTTTACGTTCTTTTCGAGTTTGCGATTATTGAGCTGAGTACCGCCGGTACTCCCACAATCTTCAATAAACCACCCGTCTTTGTCGTGAACGAATCGTCCGTGGGGTTTTGATACGCGCGTTACTGCCGTATAGCCCTCGGAAAGGACAAGGTCGTCGGGACCGGTGGCATCGGCGTTCTCCGGATCGATCCTCCCGATATTCACAAGATCGTGCTTGAGGAGGAAGAGTTTTCCATCATCCTGACCCCCGAGCACGATCGCTGCAGGCATGTTACCCAGTACTTCTTTTGAGAGGGTGCCTTTGACCTCATCGAGCCTGCGCGAGATCTCGCTTCCCAGGATCTGAACCCGCGTGTTGGAGAAGAAACCGAGGTTCCGTATGATCGCTTCCAGACCGCCGGGAACAAGGGAATACTCCCATACCGGGTGAATGCCCTTTGAAGTGGGCGCTCCAAGGCCGGCATCCTTCTTGATGACGCCGATACTCAACAGTTTGTCAAGGTGTTTTTTCGTGTTCTCGTAGCTGGTCTCGATCTCCTTTGAGATCGACCGGGCATCACGGGGTTTCTTTTCAATAAATTTTAATATCCTGAGCCGGGCGCTGCTCGACAGGACGTCAAGGTACTCTGACAGTTCCTCAAGCGAGTCCGACTCCTCGTGAATGATGATTGTGGGAGACTTATCTGCAGGATCCATAACGCTCCACCCGGGTTATCCCTAATCTTTTTTTACCCGTTGGTTATGGGAAGAGTTAGGCATAACGGTTTATATTTCCTCCCCATGCGTTCATCCTGCAGGTTGATTGTTCTAACCCGGAAGTTACATGCATCAACCCGGGCGATTTTGTGTATTTATCTGTCCGGGCATATGAGGTAGTGAGTGGGTGACGCTGCAGCAGAACGCAGCGCATTCACCGACCATACACAATTTATGGGAACCTTACTATGGACACGGGAAAAATTCTGACCGGGGTTGCATTCCTCCTCCTCTCAGTAGCCCTGATGGTGTCGCCATCGAGTGCTGAAATGCAGGGGCTGCACTGCGAAGCCGGCTCCGCGCCGGTGGCACTTCTGGGTGAGCCAAACGGAATCTCATTGGATATCCGGGAGATACCTGCATTCACAGGCACGGGGCTTTCTCCCAAAGACCATCCAGCTCAGTTGAATTTGCCATACCTCCTCAACCCGGGTTCATGATAAGGTTCCATGACACATGCCACGTAGCCGTATGAACGACAACAACTATGGATAATCCCGACATACTCACGTGTCAGTAGCCCGGGGTTGTTTCCACCATGTGGCCCGTACCTGTTCACCCGGATGGGACAAGGGAACCATCTCTCACTCCAGAGAGAGGGAGGATTGCACAAGTCCTTCCGGATCATACAAAAAGCCAACATAATCCTTTTTTGATATCAGTCGGAATATCCAGCTCATCTGAAAAACAATCCATTGAACCTGATCACTGAATCCGGTTCCATTCATTTCAGATTCCATGCAGTTTTTAAAAGGGCAGGTTACGGTAAGGAACGATGACAGGCAGATGCAGCCAAGCGCCCCAGCAGAAAGATTACATGAACCGTTGGACGGGATGGTACTTGCTCCGGTAAACGAGATCAATCCGGCAAAAAAGATATGCCAGTATTTATTGCTGATATCATTAAACACAAAACCGGGAATATCGGAATTTCAGGATGGGATCTCAATGGGAACTGATATCCAGAAGCAGGTGTATGAGATACTCGAAAGCCAGAGCAGGGATAGTAGGGCAGGGATATTCGTATCCCATGCACTGATCCTCCTCATCCTTATCAACGTCATTGCAGCGGTATTAGAGACAGACGCCGTAATATTCCAGAACTATGGAAGAATTCTTGACATTATTGCCGCGGTTTCGGTTTTCATCTTTACCGCAGAATATATCCTGCGGGTCTGGTGCTGCACACAGAATCCCGATTTCCGGTTGCCGGTCACCGGCAGGCTCCGGTACATGGCCACACCGGCTGCGATCATCGATCTGCTCGTTATTGTGCCGTTCATTATCCTGCCCTTCATTGCCCACAAGGGATTAACTTCGCTCATCCGATTCCTGCGCATATTCTGGATCCTGAAGATCGGGCATTACACCCGAAGCCTCACAACCTTTTCCCGGGTATTTAAGGCAAAGCAGGAAGAGATCTTTATTGCTTTTTTTGTCATGCTTGTCCTGCTCGTGATGGGATCTGCCATGATCTTCTATGCGGAACATGATGCACAGCCCACAAAATTCTCAAGTGTTCTCGCGTCCATGTGGTGGGGCATCGAGACCATGGCTACGATCGGATACGGGGATATGGTGCCCGTCACCCCGCTGGGTAAGGTCATCGCCAGCTTCGTTGCTCTTGTGGGAATAGGTCTATTTGCTCTCCCGGCAGGTATCCTTGCATCCGGGTTCATCGATGAATACAGTAAAAAGCGAAAGGATGAGCAGGAGCCGCCAAGAGTCTGCCCCCATTGCGGGAAAGAGATTGATGAGAAACCAAAGGAAAAGGACTTCTGATTCTCTGGTTTTCTGAGTGCTGGATATCATTGATCAACAAACATTTTCAGCAGCATCTCCAGGAATCAACTTGGAGAGCGGGAACCGGTTCATTAGTTTTATACTATCAGCGCGACATGGAGTAACTGTGCAATCCCAATGGGGGACTATGAGGTCAGACATTATGCCATCAGCAATGAAGATCCCTGTCAATTATCCGGAAACAGCTGAGGTTCTCAGGAAATACCTCAAACTGCGTGGATCGCCGGTCGCGTTCCGGTTTGCAACAAAGAAAGAGGATATGCCGACAGGCATGGAAAAGATCGATAAAACCATCCGGCACTGCTCGATGGTGGGTCTTGCGAGAAACGAAGGCAGGATCTTTTATGCGCTGCCAGAAAATCATGAATGTAATGGTGGCGCGTGGTCCCTTGGGCTCAAGGAGATCACGGATTCCCTGAAGACGGGTGAATTTTACTTTAAACTGGGAAAATTTGAGAGTGCTGCGTCCTGCAAGAGAACGATCGACCGCGTTCCGCACCTGAAGACCGGGGACACGTATGCAACACTGTATGCACCTCTCGAAAAAACACCCTTCGACCCGCAGGTTGTACTGATCGTTGCCAATCCATGGGCCATGCTGAAACTGTCCCAGAGCAATCTCTTCCGGACGGGCGGGCGGATCCATGCCGAATTTGCCGGCATCCAGTCCGTCTGTGCAGATACATGCGCCCAGACCTACCTCAACGGGCAGGTCAATTTCTCGCTGGGATGTGACGGATCGCGGAAGTTCTCGGGAATTGAAGATGGCGAGATGGTAATAGGTATCCCGACAGAGATCCTCCCCGAGCTTACTGAAGCGCTCAAGATCGTGGCTGCGGCACCGGGATCGAAATAATTTTTGGCCCGGGATTTTTGGCGCATGAGAGCCAAAGCACCACTGGTCGGGATAAGAATCAGGTAGAGAGATTACATTCCTGTGAAAGAGTCGGGCGGGAAATCCACCGGATTGATTTTTAAAAAAAGAGGGAAATCATAGAAGTTTTGCTCCGGCGGTCGGGCCGGGTTTGCACTCGAAGACTTCCGTGATCTTGACAATGACAAGCGAACGTGCGGGCAGGGCCGGGTTCTTCTTGTTGATCTTCTCCTTCATCTCATCGAACTCCTTGCCGCTGTTCTTGATCGAGGTAACACCCTTGATCTGGAAGCAGCCCTTGATCTCCGGCCCCCAGATGTAGATTGCGATCTTCGGGTTGACCCGCAGGTTCGACATACTTTTGTTCATGAAGTTGTCCGTGATCCAGATGGTCTCATCATCGACCAGTTCGACAATGCCGAGAGGAACCACGTTCGGGGTCCCGTCTTTGGATGCAGTTGCCACCGGGAACACCTTCATCTTGGAGAATGCCTCTTTCATCTCTGCAGTGAGTTTTGTCATTAGTCCTTCACCACTTCTCCGTCAGGATTGTGCAGCCATATACTTTACGGTCAATAAAAAAATGATTTCAGCCGGTTTTAATGACGTACAGGTATTTGCCCAATCGCTTCTCTTATCTCCCTTTGCGCCCCATCAATCTGTGTGATGCGAGAGCCGCCGGTGAAAAAAGTCCTCTACTGGTGTGAACACTGCAATATTCCGCTTGTTGCGAAGAGCTGCGCATGTGGCAGGGAGGGGAAAGTGATCGATCTCCTCCAGCCCTATGAACTCCGCCCCGCGCTCTCTGCCGACAGGGAACTCATCAGCGACCTTATCCAGGAGCGTTTTGGAAAAATCCCGCTGGCAAATGTTATTCTTCTGAATAAAGCCGGCGGGGTTGACCGGGCAGACCTGGTTATCATGAACGGGGAGCGGCTCGGCTGGCTTACCTTCGATCCGGTCACCCGTAAGTTCAGTCTCGATATAGCACCGGAAGCTCTGCCGTTTCTTGTATCCCATGCCAAAAAAGGTATCGTCGATCTGGAGACACAATCCAATGCCCGGAGAGATCAGGGACGAATCGGGGGGAAGAGGATCGCCCTTACCTCACCGGTGCCCGAAGGAACCGCGATCGTAAAATACCGGTCCAAATACGGGACGGGTATGGTAAAGGACGGTTCCATCAAGGTAAAGGAACTCCGTTCGGTTGTCCCGGCAACACCACCCAACCCCGGGTGGGACGAGGTGATCGAGAAGAACCGGTATCACCTCAAAAACCTCGAACGCAATGCAATAAGAACAATAAAACAGCACATTCACGACAGGCCCACGGCAAACGTCTCGTTCTCCGGGGGAAAGGACAGTACCGCGGTCCTCCATCTTGCCCGGAAAGCCGGGGTCACCAAGGCATTTTTCATCAACACAAACCTTGAATTCCCCGAAACCCTTGAGTTCGTAAGGTCAGAGGGAGTGGAGATCATCGATAAAGCCGGGGACTTCTGGCAGGCGGTGGAAAAAGCCGGACCCCCGGGGAAAGATAACCGCTGGTGCTGCAAGTTCCAGAAACTGCGCCCGCTCAAACTCTTTCTTGCCGAGGTAGGCCCGTGTGTCACCATTCAGGGTAACCGGTGGTACGAGTCATGGAACCGGGCAACCCTCGAAGAGACCAGCCAGAACCCGGACAACCCGCTGCAGCTCAATGTCTCGCCCATCCGGAACTGGCGGGCACTGGAAGTCTTCCTCTATCTTTGGTATCAGAAGGCCGCGATGAACCCCCTCTATGAGCAGGGGATCGAGCGGATCGGGTGTTATCTCTGTCCCGCGATGCTCGAAAGCGAATATGAGATGATCCGTAAGTCGCACCCGGACTACACCCGCCGCTGGGACACATTCGTGGAATCATGGGCTGACAAGAAAGGGTTGCCGGAGGCATACTGCCACATAGGTCTCTGGAGGTGGAGAGAACTCCCCCCCAAGATGAGGGAGATCTGCAGGGCTAAAGGCATACCTCTCAACGCAGACAACACGCTGCTTGCAGTGCCTGGACAGGAACGGAAAAAGAAAACCGCAGAAACAAGGGAAGAGACCAGGAAAGAGATCATGACGGAGAAGAGACTGAAGGATACAACCGAAGAAGACCTGGATGTAGAGGCAATGCGCAGGAACTTTCCCCTGCTCTCGGACATCATCTACCTCGACAGTGCGGCAACAAGTCTCTCACCGGAGCCGGTCATTCAGTCCATGGTTGAGTTCGAGCGGAATTATCGGGCGAACGTGGGAAGGGGTGTGCACCGCCTCACCCAGATCGCATCCCAGCGTTACTGGCACGCTCATGAAAAAGTGTCGGAATTTATCGGAGGAAAAAACGGCGTTACGGTATTTACCAAGAACACCACTGAATCGATCAACATGGTGGCACAGGGCATGCCCTGGAAGGCCGGGGATCGCATCGTCTCCACGATCCTCGAACACCATTCCAACCTCCTGCCATGGTACAACCTGAAAAAACGGGGAGTTGCCACAGATATCGTGGGGATCCGCGACAACTACTCCCTTGACCTCACCGCACTGGAAGCGGCCATAACCGGTACGACCCGCCTCGTGGCAGTCACGCATGCCTCAAACGTGCTCGGGGTGATCACCCCGGTTAAGGAGATTGCGAGGATCTGCCATGACCACAATGTCCCGCTTCTCGTGGACATGGCCCAGACTGCCCCGCATATGCCGGTTGACGTATCCAGCCTTGGCTGCGACTTCTGCGCCTTCTCCGGCCACAAGATGCTCGGGCCGACCGGCACCGGCGTGCTCTGGATGAAAGAGCCAACTATCGAACCCCTGCTTCTCGGAGGCGGTATGGTGGAGTCCGTGACAGGTTCAGAGTATATTCTCTCGGAGGGATACCAGCGGTACGAAGCGGGCACCGGCAATATTGCCGGGGGAATCGGCCTTGGCGTTGCGGTCGATTACCTCAAGAAGATGGGTATGGAAAGGGTCCGGAAGCACGAGCAGGCCCTCACCACCCGTATCGTGGAGGGACTCCGCAAATTCAACCGGGTGCACCTGTATGTCCCGGAAACGCCGGAAGACCGGGTGGGAGTGGTCTCCTTCACGATTGACGGACTCCACCCGCACGAGATTGCCCAGCGGCTCGACGAGATGGCAGATATCATGATCCGGTCCGGGCACCACTGCTGCATTCCCCTCATGGGACGGCTCGGCCTCCCGGATGGAACGGCACGGGTGAGCCTGGGGCCTTACAATACAGAAGGTGACGTGGATCTCTTCCTCGCAACCATCGAGGAGCTCGTCCGGTAAAAGGAACGCCCAACGGAAATACTCTTTTTCTCCGCGTTCTCACGATTTATTAACGAGCAGACCATACCGGTCATACAATCATTATGGGATATAACCCGACCTGCGTGATCTCTCATGAAAGCAAAACAACTCTCCGACCTCTTCACCCTTGTGCGTGAAAAACACCCGCTCGTCCACCACATCACAAATTATGTGACGGTCAATGACTGTGCCAATATCACCATGTGTGCCGGCGGGGCTCCGGTCATGGCAGATGCACCGGAGGAAGTTGTAGAAATGGCCGGCGTTGCCGGGGCTCTTGTCCTGAACATCGGTACGCTCAACAAGGCACAGATCGAGTCCATGATCCTTGCCGGGGGCATGGCAAACGACCGGAAGATCCCCATCATCCTCGATCCGGTTGGGGCCGGTGCAACCCGGTTCCGGACAGAAACCACAGAACGTCTCATGAGTGAACTGAAGATCTCGATCCTGAAGGGAAATGCCGGGGAGATTGGGGTGCTTGCCGGAGCGGGCGGGAAAGTGAGGGGGGTCGACTCCCACGGTCTTGCCGGGGACGTTGCAGCGATTGTCCGTAACTATGCAAAAACAGAGAAACTCACGGTTGTGGCAAGCGGCCCCACGGATATCGTAACGGACGGGAAACGGGTGCTCCTTGTCAAAAACGGCCATCCCATGATGGGTAGCATCTCCGGCACCGGCTGCATGGCAGCGTCCGTGACGGGTGTCTTTTCCGCAGTATCTTCCGACCCCGTACTTGCATCAGCAGCAGCTCTTGCAGCATTTGGGATCGCGGGAGAGCGGGCAGCCGCAGAAGCACGAGGTCCGTTCAGCTTCAAGACAGCCCTGTTCGATGAACTCGCCCTGCTAACTCCGTCAGATCTCGCTGCTGGTGCACGGATCACATCGCAGGAGTAGGCTTTGCTGCGGACATGAAAATCGACCTGTACGTCATCACGGATGAGGCAATTGCCGGAGGCCGTTCACATGCAGACATAGCCCGGCTTGCGATAGCCGGGGGGGCGGATGTTATCCAGCTTCGGGACAAGATGAGGGAAAGCACGGATCTCATCCGGATTGCCCGGGAAATAAGGGAGATTACCCGGGATGCAGGGGTATGTTTCATTGTGAACGACCGGCTGGATATTGCGCTTGCCTGCGGCGCTGACGGGGTTCACCTGGGCCAGGGGGATATCAGTCCCGGTATCGCACGGCAGCTTGCCCCGCCGGGATTCATAATCGGAGTCTCTGTAGGCAACCCGTGCGAAGCCTGCCGGGCCGAGCGGGAGGGGGCAGATTACATTGCACTCAGTCCAACGTTCTCGACGGGATCCAAAACAGATGCAGGACCCGGACACGGATGCAGCGTCCTTGAAGAGATCTACAGGCGCGTATCCATCCCGGTCATAGCGATTGGAGGGATCGGGCCGGACAACATTTCGGAAGTAATACTGGCAGGGGCACAGGGTGTTGCCGTGATCTCAGCGGTGGTTGAAAAGCCGGATATTACCGCGGCCGCACGGGAACTCGCTACAATTATTGCAAGTGAAAAAAAGAAGTGGCAGGTATGACTGAGCCATGCAGAGGCAGGTTTGTCCTGCACGAACATTTCTCCAAACACCATCATTTCGATCTCCGTCTGGAGCATGAGGGTACTCTTGTGAGCTGGGCGGTACCAAAGGGTCTGCCGGAACAGCCGGGCGAGCGGAGGCTTGCAATCCAGGTAGAGGATCACCCGTTGGACTATATCGGCTTTGAGGGCTCCATTCCTGAAGGAGAATACGGAGGGGGCGAAGTAAAGATTGCCGATAGCGGCAAGTATGAGGCACTCACCTGGACAAACGACAGGATCGAAGTGGTCTTTGAAGGAACCAGATTTTCCGAAAAATACATCCTGATCCGCTTTAAAAAAGCCGGAGACAAAGAGTGGCTTATCCAGAAGGGAAAACCAGCAACCGGATAATCCACGCACAGATGTCCCTCCGCGATGTATTCCCATCCCGGTGATCGGGATTGGACAGGGAATCTGAAAAAATGCGGGATGGCGGATAATAAGATATAATTAATCTTCAGATCCATTCTGGAATCACACAGATCACGTGCCGGGCTGATTACGCATATGAAGACCATCTCGCCGAAAAATACACTGGGACTCACGATCACGGCACTCCTGACAATCGGCATTGTGCTCATCTCGATCTTCTCCTTAAAAAATGGTTATTTTAACATCTTCCCGTATTTCTATATCCTGCCCATCCTGATCCTTGCCTATTTTCACCCAAGGTATGCAGTGTATTTCACCGTCTTCCTTGGCTGGGTCTTTCTCGGGCTCGTCTATCTGTACGGACCGCTGGATATCCAGCTCTATGCAGCAAGCATCGCGTTTTTTTACATTTTTGTCTCTCTGGGCATCATCATATCGGCATACTCTGGCCAGCTCCTCCAGGAACGGCGCTACCGGGAGATCTTTGAGCATTCCCAGGCGGGTGTTTTTACCTTTGACATCGAAACACAGAAAATCCGTGAGATCAACACCCACTCGGCCTCATTCCTGGGCTACTCACCGGAAGAACTGAAACAACAGCCATTCTCGTCCCTCATGATAGATGTGGATCAGGAATCACGGTTTATCCGGAAGCTCCGCAAAGAAGAGATTATCACCGACATGGAAATTGCCCTGCGCCGGAAGGACCGCACAGTGATCTGGGTGATGATAACGGCATCCTTAACAAAAGATGGCAGCGTGGTCTGCTCACTTGTTGATATCACCGAGCGCAACCGCATCAAGGATGAGCTCATCGAATCCGAACTCCGGTACAGGACACTCTTCGACGGGGCAAGCGATGCGATCTTCCTGCATGATATCGACGGTAAGATCTACGAGACAAATATTATTGCAACGCGGTACCTCGGGTATACAAAAAAGGAACTCATGCAGATGAGCCTGCAGGATCTGGATGTAGATTCAGAAATTTTCCTCACACCCGATAAAGCCGATACATTCCTTGCCCGGGGCTACATGCTCTTTGAAACGGTCATGAAGAAAAAGGACGGGTCTTCCCTTCCCGTGGAAATCAGCAGCCGTATAACCGAATATTTCGGTATGCCCGCGGTCATGAGCACGGTGCGGGACATATCGGTACGCAAAGAACACTAATCCGATTCCATTTTTGTAATCGCCGCATTTTTCCTTATTGAAATACAACCCGGTGTATTTCTTCAGATCGGTTAAAGCCCCGGCAAACAGCAAAGACCGCAGGTATATTTTCTGAAAACGCCCAGATTGGGGTATGGAGATTGCAAACCTGAAAACAGCGATTTTCAAGGAATGTACAGGGATTTTTATCCTGCTTGTCGGAGGTATTATCGTGATGGGGCTTTCAGTCCTGATTCTTGCTGCGATCATGTCACTGGGGACCTATGTACCTGCACTCACATCTGTTGCAACCGAGGGCCGGAACCTGGTAACAGGGAGTTTTCTTGCAATACTGCAGTATCCGCTGATCTTTGTTATCCTTCTCGTGATGGGGGGATATGCGGTCCAGCGGCTCGGATGGGATGACGGGTTTTAAAAAAAACCGAAAAAACTCTGTTGATTCGCAGGAGGTGGCAGGTCCTTCTGGCCTTACCCAAAGGAGTCACAAGGAAAATAAGTGTTTGCAGATTTATCTGTTTTTCAACCGGTACACACCTTTTGGCACGGTTATTTCAAACCGGGCTCCGTTACCCGTTATCCCGGTCTCGGTGATACCGATCCCTGTTATAGACAGGATCTCGCGGCTGAGAAACAGGCCAAAGCCGGTATTTTTCCCAAATCCCCGCTTGAACAGGTATTTCTTATCAGACTCGGGAATACCTGCCCCGTTATCTTCGAACGTGATGAGCAGTCCCCGGTCGGATTCGCGGGAACTGACCCGGATTAACGTCATCTTTTCCCCGCCATACCGGATGGCATTATCGGTCAGGTTATACAGTACCTTCTCAAAGAGGGGATCGGCAAATACCTCCGGGTCGCCTGGATCTGCCTCAACAACAATATTGTCGGGAACCAGGGTGAGTTTCGCTTTGAGGAGAGCTCCGTTGATATTCTGCCAGTCCGGGGCCTTGACACCCATGTTCTCGTAATCCCGTGTGAACGTGATCTGGTGCTCGATGGTCTGGGTTGCCACAAGCTCCTTGTTGATATAATCCAGCAGGACCGGGTTCTCTACAATAGAAGTTGAAAGGGAGAGGTATCCCTTGAGTACCATGAGCTGGTTGAGGATATCGTGGCGGGTGATACTTGAAAGCAGGTTGATCTTCTTGTTGACCAGTTCCAGGATCTTACGCGACTGGAGGGTCTCAGTTATATCCTCCATTGAGGCAACATACTGGTTCGTCCCGGGGATAATACCTATGATGAGATCGAGCGAACGGATCTCCCCGGCCCGCGTCCGGAGCCGGAACTCATAGTGGTATTTTGCGGAGTCATTGTGCTCCCCCATACGACGATACTGGGCAAGGATTCGTTCACGGTCTTCAGGATGGATAAAGCCGGTCCAGCTCATCTTTCCCTCAATTTCCTCGCGGGAATATCCACTCATCCGTTCAAATTCCGCATTCACGAGCGAGATGACCGTATTTTGCTCGAAAAGGATCGTAGATGTCCCCGTTGTTTCAAAAACTGCCCGGTAGCGTTCCTCGTTGGCTTTCAGGTCATCTTCTATCTTCTTACGGTCCGAGATATCTGTGAGGATACCGACAAGGAAAGGGTTTCCGAATGCCTCATTGTAAAGGCTTAGTTTCGTGATGATGGTATGTTCCTGACCATCCGGCCCGGTGACCGTAGATTCGTTCTCGCTTCCGGCGCCGGTCAGGAATATCATCTCAGCCTCATTGCGGAAATGGTCAGCCAGGGGTTGCGGGAAAACATCATGTTCCGTCTTCCCGATAAGATCGTTACGGGAACAACCGAAAAACTGGCAGAAGCCCTCGTTTACGAGCGTCAGCCGGTGATTACGATCCTTGACAAAAACCGGATAGGCTATGGTATTGATGATCGCCCCAAGGTTCTTCTGGGACTCGCGTCCGATTGCAAGCTGCTGGTTCTCTTTTTGTACCTGCACCTCATGGAGAATCCGGTGAACTACGGTGGAAAAAATGAACATACCGATGATATTAAAAACGATCATGGGGAGTGCAACCATAGTTACAACCGATAAAAATTCCGACGGTTTTGTCACGAGAACGAGAGTATAGCAGGAGATAAGCGTTTCAGAAAGCCCGATTAAAACCACAGCAATCCAGGTAGGAACGAATTGGCGTCTGTTGGCGAGATACATCACCCCGCCGATAATACCGGACAGGATCGGGGCCGACAGCCCGGTCCACATATAAGGCCCGCCCTGAAAAAACCGGAACAATCCACCTATGATCCCAGAACCAATCCCGATATATGGCCCGCAGATGAGGCCGGCAGCCATAGGGCCAAGGTCACGGATATTGATGACAGCCCCATAAACAGATAACCCGCTTAATGTTCCAAAGATAGAGAGCATGCCAAAAAAAACCATGAGAAGAATCTGGGTTGTCAGTCCCGGGTGACCCTCAAAAATCTCTTGGAAAAACCGGCTTCTCATGAAAACGGAGGCAAAGACGATAATAACACAGAGGATCTGAAAAAGGGCAACAGAGCTCTGTACAAACGTCAGATCCATACTAACGAATTGCATAAGGATATGATAAATATATTGAGTCCGGGATATTGTCCTGGAATTCTCTGGAAATACACCCTAATGACACGGGGAAATCAACTGTCGGGCAGGTTGGGTCGGGAGAGGAGTGCAGAAAAACCTCCGGATTCCCAGAATGTGAGGGGTTGATTCAATGGTCGCAAACGAGATTGGTGAGAATGCAGAAGTGCGGTGCCAAGATGGCCAGAGTGCATGGAATCAGGGATTATCCATGCCGATAATCATCAGGATTCCCCATTGAACACAACGTACATGAGATAAGAACAGAAACCAAATCTGACTCAATCCATGCAGTAAAAAAGAGATCACGCGCAATTACGGATTGTGACCGTCAGCATTGAAGCCGCCGGGGGGAATTGAACCCCCGACCTGCTGATTACGAATCAGCCGCTATGCCGCTAAGCCACGGCGGCGCAATACCCTCACAATGTCGACCTTTACGCTAATAAAATATCTGTCCGGAACATCCGGTCACGAGTATCCGCTCAGTGTGGTCACATTTTCCTTGCCGGCCGTCTCCTTGGATGCAATGGTCCCGAATTTGGACTCGTAATCCGCGATAGTCTTGGAGAGGACATTGAGGAGATTCTTGGCATGGGAAGGGGTGATCGAGACAATCGCTTTGGCCCGTGCCTGGTTCACCTGCGGGAGCTGGTGCAGGAACATGAACGTGAACTCATCATCTTTGTACGCGATCTGGATCATGTTGCTGTAAACAGGATCGAGCGTAGGGGGAATATTGACAGATATTTCCTGGCCTGACATAGCTACTGGTTAGCGGCGCTGGTATGAAAAGATTGGTTATCCGTCACTCACGTCAGATGTAAGACAATAAGTATAATCCGATCAGTTTCCCACCCTTAAAGGAGGAGTTACCCTGGCAGAACAGAGTGATTATGTAACGATCTCGGGGCTGGTGCGGGTGTACGCCTGCCCGGTCCGGTTTTACTATGAGCAGCACGATCCCATCACCGAATCTGATCGGTACGCGGTGTGCAAACAGATCTCGTACCATCTCGGCACTTCCCTGGATGCCGATGCCATCTGGAGTGAGATCTGCACCGTCCACCCGGACATGGATCCGGCACTCAGGGATTTTCTGGATCTGTGCATAACTGCCTGTACCAAGAGCGAGTGGAAACCTTCCCGGGAGACCGATGTGCGGGTAGTCTCGCAAAAACACGAATTTGTGGGGATGATCGACCGGATGACCGGAGACGGGACATTCTCGATTATCCGGGCTTCCGGGGCCATGCCGCTGGGTACCTATTCGGCGGATCGTCTGAGGATTGCTGCTATTGCGTTATGTCTTGAGGAGATGACAGGAAAAGAGGTGGCCGGGGGCAGCGTCGAGTATATCCCGGATGGCGTTTGCCGGTATCACGAAGTCCAGCCACGGGACCGCCGCCAGGTAATCGCCACACTCCGCCGGTTTGCCTCTATCCGCGAGGGCCATATGCCCGAGCACCCGCTCAATGCACCCTGCAACCGCTGCAAATATAAGGAGAAATGCGAGAGCAGTGCCGGGCACCGGCTCTCCGAACTGCTGTGAGCAGGTAAAAAAACAATGTGGGCCTCTTTTTTTTCAACCACACTGGCCCCCCTGCTGTGCATGACAGGACCATGCATTCCGGTTCGGCATCCAGAATTCTCCTGATCACTCGCCGTGGGGTTTATCAAAAAAACGATATCCCCCTTTCGGCACCAGGATCTCGAACCTGATCCCCTGACCCGGTTCGCCGTTTTCACGGATGGTGATGCCGGTGATAGAGATGATCTGCTGCACCAGGTATAAACCGGGCCCGTGGGTTTTACCGGATTCCCGCTCGAAGATCATCTCCTTCCCGGCCCCGAAAATACCCGCTCCGTTACCCCCAATGGTCATCACCAGGCCGGCACCGGTTTCGGTATACCCGAGCGTAATCTCGGTCACAGGGGCGCCAAGGACAAGAAGGCTTTCCATCATGCTGAAAAAGGCCCTCTCCAGCAGGGGGTCTGCATAGATTTCAACACCGTCCAGACTTCCCTTCCGGCCGATTTCCAGGAAATCCAGGTGGGATATGGCGAAAAGGAAGACCTGCTGCACATTCTGCCATCGGGGCGGGGTAATTCCAAGGTCCTGATAATCCTGGGCAAACTTCAGGGATCCTGACAGCCGTTTCAGGAGAACGCTCATCTTTTCCAGATAGGCAGCCTGGTCATCAGGAACTGCCTCTTTTTTCATGAGTTCAACATATGCAGCCAGGGAAAAGATCCCTGCCTGTATATCCTGGAACGTGATCAAATTGAGAAGGCCCATCTTGCTCCTTGCAAGCTGCAGTGCTTTCTGCATTCGTTTGCGTTCGGTTACGTCCTGGACTATGCCAAGCACCCGGTCTGCATCTAGGCGGATAAGCCGGGCTTCGAAGCTTTTGACATCGGAAGAGACCACAAGCTCATAACTGACATATTCCAGACAACCCGAGTCCAGTGCTTTCCCAATTGCATTGAGGATCTCCTGGGTGGTATGTTCATCGAGCCCGGCATTCCGGATGCTGGAGCCAATGATAGTATCGGGAGTGAGTGTGAGCAGGCGGTTGTCGGAAGCCCGGAAATCGAGGTACTGCCCCTCGCGGGAGAGGATGAACAGGAGATCCGGAATTGCGGCAAGGATCGCAACATTCCGGTTCTCACTTTCCCGGAGGGCCTGTTCTGCCACCCGGCGCTGTTCCAGTTCCCGGACCAGATCGGCAGTTTTGCTGGCTACCTGCCGCTTGAGGGCACGGTTCAGGAGCAGAATAACTACTACGATAATGAGGATAATAACTGCCATGACAAGCAGCGAGAGAAGCAGGTGGGTGTCCATTCCCGCTGATGGAGTCAGGGAGGAAGAGATCCATCGTTTCATGATCACCGCGTTGTCTTCAGGAGAAATTGCAGCAATTCCCTTGTTCAGAACAGAGACCAGAACCGGCCGGTCGTTCCGCACCCCGAACGCAAACTGGAGCGGCCCTGCACCGGAGGGGGCATACTCCCCGCTGACCTTGAGGTTAGTTATTCCTTCTTTTTCAACAACATAGGTTACCGTTGCGAGATCTCCCAGATATGCATCAGCAGAACCAAACGCCACTTTGGTCAGCCCGGTCTTAACATCCGCAACCGGGACCGCATTGATATCCGGGTACTGCTCCGTGAGGAGCAGGTGGCTCGTATACCCGTCAACAACTGCGACACTCTTCCCGTCCAGATTTTCAAGGGCAAGACCGGAGGGGGCACTGGTTTTGGTCACGATGACAAGGGAGTTCTTATAATAGGGCCGGGAGAAGAGGAGGTAGTCTTTCCGGAGATCCGAGATATAGACAGCACTGAGGAGATCGGTCTTCTTGTTCTGGATCTGATCAATGCAGACATTCCAGGTATCAGGGGCTTGTACCCGGAACCGGAGGCCGGTGCTTTCACCAACGCGCTCAAGATAATCCAGGGCAAGGCCGGTATAAGCCCCGGAACTATCCCTGAATTCGATGGGCGTATAGGCGGGGTCAATACAGACACTGACAACGGGGTTTTCTGAAACCCAGGCGCGTTCGGCGTCCGTAAGGTTTGCAGGAGCTGCCGGAAGGAGGCCGGGTATCGGACTTAAGTCCTGTTGTGCTGCAACAGGGGATATAAGGATCAGGACAAGGGTGGTAAGAGCGAGAATTGTGACTGCTGTACTCCGATAAAGATGAATGCTCCTGCCGGAATCCTGTTGAGTTATCGTACGAACTGATCGACACATCCGATACAACCCCGGGTATTGACAAACTAATTGGTCTAGTCTACTTTAATGCATGCACATAATCCGCCGGTTACACTTGACTGTGCGGTACCATACTATATAATAAAATTGACCGGTCAGACCACCAGCCTCATATCCATGAAAGCGGGGTTTCGGAAATGATTGATACACACCCGTTAGACGAGATGTGGATTCCAAAAAAACCGTCGGGTAACCAGAACATGGTTAAAGTCCCGTTCAGTGCACCGGATCCTGCGGGCATACCGGGATCTCTTCGATAAGAGGGATTGTATACAGTACATCACCGAAATCATCCCGTATAGAAAAAACGGTGACCGTTGCATGAAGCAGGGTCCCGTCCTTCCGTAAGTATCGCTTGTTAGTCCTGAAAGATTCGATCTCGCCGGCCCAGAGTTTTTTTGTATCCTCGATATTTGCGGGGAGATCTTCCGGATGGGTCAGTTCCATGAACGTTTTGCCGGCCAGTTCGTCGCCACCATATCCCAGCATGCGGTTGAATGCAGGATTTGCGATACGCAACCTGAAATCCTTTCCAACAAGTGCAATTCCCAGGGGGGATCGTTCGAACACTTGACGGAACCGCTGTTCACTCTCCTTCAATGCATCTTCTGCCATTTTCCGGTCAGTGATATCCACAACAGTACCCTCAAGGGAAAGGATGTTATCAGTCCCATCGCGGATAACCCTGGCCGCCATGGATACCCACAGAGGAGAACCATCCCGTTTTTTGCCCTTCACTTGCCGGGGCCCGAGTTTGCCATGAGCGGTTAAGAGTTTCAGGCACTCAATCCGCTCCAGAGGATCCGCATAGATCTGTGTCCCTACTGAATTGACTTCAGCCATAATCTGTTCGCAACTGTCATAGCCGAACATGCGCGCAAAGGCGGTATTTGCGGCAAGGAGTCTCCCCTCAGGTGAAGTGAGGAAAATACCGATCACGGCATTCTCAAAGAGACCGCGGTACTTCTCCTCACTCTTCCGGACCGCTTTTTCTGCTTCCTTTCGCAGGGTAATATCAAGAGTCACCGATATAAACTGCGGGGAGTTGCCTAGGAGTACCTTCCGGGTGGAGACCACGACCTGCCTCCGTACACCCGCCCTGGTCGTCATGTGGGTCTCTACCGCATCAAGCCTCCCTTCGGCTTCCAGAAGAAGGTGCATCGTCTTTTCTGTATCAGCATCAAGAAGCCCAAGTTCACGGCTCGTTTTTCCGAGGACTTCTCCAGTGGCAAACCCGGTACTTTCCTCAAATGCACGATTCACGAGCAGGTAGTGCCCTTCCATATCCATCACTGTGCAGGTATAGGGAGCGAGATCGAAGAGGATCCTGAATTTCTTCTCGCGATCAGCACTTTCCGATTCCGCACGTTTGGCATCAGTTATATCCCGGCCTTCGGGCAGGAGAGCAAGGATCGTCCCGTGGTCATCAACAACAGGTTTGAGGGTGAAATCGATATAATGGACGTTGCCTGCAGCGTCGTTATGGGTGGTTTCAAACCGGGCAATCTCCCCCCGGCCGGCCCTGCTGACGGCCTCACGAACTTTCTCCTTCGCCAGGGGATCATGCGACCACCAGGGGGTTTCCCAGAAGGGTTTGCCGATGACCTCTCCCCCATCTGTACCAATAAGTGACATGGCGGTGGCATTCGCCTGGAGGAGCCGGCCCTGCAGGTCCAGCACGCCGGCCAGCTGGAAGGCCTGGTCGAAAAGTCCGTGGAACAGGGCTTCGCGCTCCCGAAGGGCGTCTTCAGCGTTCCGACGCTCGGTGATATCGCGCATGGATTCTATGGCACCCACGATTTGGCCCTGCTCATCATACAGCGGGCTTGCTTTTATCCAGAGGGTTCTTGATTCACCGCCAATCCGGGGAAGTGAGGTTTCCGCAGTGAGGGTATTCCCATCCCGATAGATATTAAAATACAGCCGTTCCAGCTCGGAACGGTCTGCATTGAGCAGGTCGAACAGGAACGGGCGGCGGGCGCCATAGATTGGGAGGGCATATTCGTAATTCCCTTTGCCCAGCACAGACCGGGCAGGGACTCCGGTCAGGAACTCCATTGCCTGGTTCCACGCAATAATGGAACCTTTATCGTCAATCGCGATGGTTGCATCCGGGGCAAAATTAATGATATCGGCCAGGCGGTGCTCGCTTTCACGGACCTCCTGTTCCCGTCGTGACAGTTCATTGTAACTCTCCCTCAGTTCCTCCTCCGAGGCGGTAATCTGCTCATATGCACCCCGCAGTTCCTCCTCGGCCATCTTCCGGTCGGTAATATCCCGAAGGATCGTATGGAGGATCTGCTGCCCCTTTATCGGGATTACGGTCAGGGTAACCTCAGCCCAGAAGGGTTCGCCATTCAACTTCAGGTGAACCCATTCGAAATGATAACTACCCTCGCGGAGGGCTTCTGCCATTAACTCTTTGGATTTTTCCAATGAATCCCTCCCGTCTGGCTGCAATTTTGGGGAGATCTGGGAGGGATGGAGCCGGAGAAGCTGATCCTTTCTCTCCATCCCCAGCATGGCAAGGGCCGCTGCATTGCAGTCGACAAATCCATCATTATCGGCGATGAACGTGGCATCTTTTGATTTTTCAAAGAGGGTCCGGTATTTCGCCTCGCTCTCCCGCAAGGCAAGTTCGGCCTCTCTCCGGTCAGAGATATCGCGGGCAAAGGAGAAGATGAGCTTTCTTCCGCCATATTCAAAGTAACTGCTGGCGATCTCAACGGGGAATTCCACTCCGTCCTTACGCTTGTGATAGGACTCTATGACAACATTTTTTTCCTGCGCGATCCGGTCCCAGATCTCCTTCCACTTGTTCGCCGGGAAATTGGGATCGAAATCGTGAACGGTAAGAGATGCAAACTCTTCCAGGGTATATCCCAGAGCTTTGCAGGCAGCCAGGTTTGCCCGGACAACCCGGGCATTTTCATCCAGCCAGAAGGTGGTAATTCCCGAGTGTTCGAGAGAGAACTCGGCGAGGCGGATCTGTTCCTCCGCGTTCCGGCGCTCGGTGATGTCGCGGGCAGACGTGATCACCTGCTGTATGCTCCCGTCAGATCCTTTCACCGGTGCAATCAGCCAGTCAATCCAGATGCCGTTTGGGAGCTGAAACTCGATCCGACCGGTTTTCCCCGAACTAAAAACGCCCAGAAGGGACTTTTTCCAGAGATCCACCAGATCCTTTGGAAAACCGAGTTCTTCGTGGGTTTTACCGACGAATTGTGCAGCAGATATTCCGGTCTGCGGTTCAATGTTCGGGTTAACGTAAAGGTGCCGGAGATCCCGGTCAAAGAGCATGATGGTATCAAGGGAGTTCTCGGTCAGGCCCCGGAACCGTTCCTCGCTGTCGGAGAGTGCCTGCTCGGCCCGGCGCTGGCTCACCGCAAGCCGGATCTTGTGGGCAAGCTCAACGAACTGGGATTTGGGATCTCCGCCTTTCTGCAGGTAAAAATCTGCACCCTGATTGAACGCCTCGATAACAACTTCTTCCCTGCCGCGTCCCGTAAAGAGAATAAAGGGGATGGCATATCCTTTCTCACGAACCAGTTTTAAAAAATCGATGCCATTCAGGCCCGGCATCTGGTAATCGGAGATTATGGCATCATAAGGCGTAAGACTCAGGATCTCAAGTGCATCTGCCGGAGAGGGGGTTGTATCAATCCGTAACTCACCACCCACTTCCAGGAAGATCTTGGCGATCTCCAGCAACTCCTTCTCATCATCTACATACAGGACGTTTATCTTTGCCATCACGACGCCACCCGGGGTTTGGTGCCAGGCTATTTCCCGGCAATGTCCGCCAGAATTGCCTTGATATCAATCCAGATGATCAGTTCGTTCTTCTCCTTTTCCTGGACCTTCACTTTCCGCTTTATGATCCCGATAATGGCCGTATCTTCCTGGCTGATCGAGGCAGAAGTATAGTCCACCTGGTTTGCCTCAAACGTGGATACTGAAGTAACGTCATCAACCAGGATACCGCTCTTGGACCGGGTGGTTTTGTCGTCCAGAACAATGATCCTGTCAGACTCTTCGGAGTGCTGGTTATTTCCGGGAATGTTCAGCCGGTTCTTGAGATCAACGATTGTCGTGATCTCTCCCCTGAGATCGATTATCCCCCGGACATATGAGGGAACATTGGGGATCTTGGTGATGGTGGTATATTCCACAACCTCCCGGACATCGAACAGGTCGATAGCGAACTGTTCATCTCCCAGAACAAATTCAACCACCTGTATACTCCCCTGCCGGTCCTGGATCATCCCGTCTGGTGGGGAGGAGGGTGTCTGCGGTATACCTGCCTGTGCCCCCATAACCCCTCCCCTACTCCACCCTGAATTTCTTGTTGGCTTCCATGGCTTCAATTGCCACTTTGTTGACGTTGGATACCATACGTGAGATCTCGTCGAGGGCCGCTGAGGATTGCTCCGTTGCAGCTGCGGCATCACCAGCTTCCCGGGCAGTTTGTACCATGATCGAGGACACTTCGTGCACGCTTGCAGTTACTTCCTCCGTTGTTGCTGCCTGTTCCTCAGTTGCAGCAGCTACTTCCGAGGCACTTTTTGCAACACGATCAACGGATTCATTGATCTTCAGGAACACTGCCAGAGCTTCAGACGACATCTTTGTCCCGGTCCCGACAATGGCCCTCGCATCTTCCATAGCAATCGTTGCATTTTTTGTAACGGCATTGAGGGTTGCTATCATATCCTCAATCTTCTCTGCACTGCTTCGTGAATCCTGGGCAAGGGATTTGACTTCAGATGCGACAACGGCAAACCCTCTCCCGTGCTCCCCGGCCCGCGCAGCTTCTATTGCGGCATTGAGTGCCAGCAGGTTCGTCTGGTTGGCAAGATCCCGGATAAGTACGACAATCTTGCTGATCTCTGCCATCTGTTTTTCGATTGCCATGACAATATCATACACTTTACCGGCAGACTGCGCAATATCGCCCATGCCTTTCTCCACGTTCTTTGCCAGGTCTGCCCCTTTTGTCGCCAGGTCACCGGACTCTTTTGCCTGATGGGAGACACTCTCCATACTGGATGTGATCTCCTCCACAGCGGCACTCATATCCTGCATCGCTTTCGTAATCTGTTCAACACTTTCTGAGGCTTTCTCTGCATTTTCAGAGACCTTGCTCGTGTTCTTTGCGATCTGGGCAACACCTTTTGCCCCGTCTTCGACACTCCGTGTGGCGTTCTCTGCAGTTGAGGTCAGGTTGAGCATCCGCTCGTTGACATCTGCAATATTCTTTTCAAGATTCACGACGATACCACGAACCGAGTTCCGGAGCTTGATGAGCTGATCGTAGACCTCCCGGGTATCGTCATCAGGCGGGCTGAGTTCATACCGTACCGTAAGGTCTCCCTCGGCCATCTGGGCATAGACTTTGTTCAGGGCCTCAACTTCACGGGCCATGAATTCCTGGGTTTTTACAATCTTGGTGATCTCAGTGTACGAGACATAGACCCCGCTCACGTCACCTTTCTCATCATATATCGGGATATTTGTTCTTAGTACTACATGCATACCGGACGGGCTCTGCCAGGTGGATTCCCCCCGGGTAATTTTCTTATCGCGGATTGCATCGGTAAAGGACTGGCCCGAGTCTTTCAGGTACTTGATTAAGCCCTGTGTCCGGAACTCTGTAATTTTGAGGGCACGGACACGGTCCATCGGGTATCCGATGATCCGACAGAACGCCTCATTAACCTCGAGGAAATTATACTGCGTATCGATAATGACCTGGGCTATGGGACTTTCCCGGAAGATCAGCTGGAAATTTTCCATCTTCTTCTGGAGCGTTGTGTCACGGAAATTGACCTGAAGGTATATCTTGCCCTCGTACTCAACTTTTTCAAGGGCAACTTCCACATAGAACAATTTTCCGTCTAGGGTTTTATGCTGCCACTCGAAAACCTGGGGCTTGCCCTGCAGGGCGAGAGCAATATTTGCACCTGCAACATCGTCCGACAGTTTACCGTTCGGTTGCCGCTCAGGCGAAATTATCGAGGGGGCTTTACCGATAAGATCGTTTGCATCCCGTGCATGGAACGCCTTGATGGCGGCACGGTTACAATCAACAAAAACACCATCCCGGATCAACAGTACGGCAACTGGTACTGCATCCAGGACGCTCCTGCATAATGCACCAATATTTTCTGCCATTTACACCACCCGGGTTAACGAACGTCCGTGCATATCCGGGGGATATTCAGGACCGTTCTTTCTCGCATTACTGCTGGGAGTCAATGCAAGGTGATTAGCGGTACGGCTCCTAGGATAAAAAGATTCCCCTGACGGAGGGGTTCGGCAGTTCACAATAAAAAAAAACTATAAAAATGAGGTCCGAACATTTTCCGGAATTCCTGATAAAAGAAACTATTATCATTCAGATGGATGCATTATTCTATTTTAGTTTAATGATTCATTCCATATTATTTTCGCAGGAGGATTTGTCTTCGACAATAGGGAGCGGGCGTCTGCCACGTGCCATGCGATTAAAAGGTGGAATCTCGCAGATGACTGGCTGATAGAAATGATTGATAACACCATTCAGCGGCGTTGGAATCGCGTTTTTAATCCGGATTTCTGACATTTCCCCGGAAAAACCAAGGGGCTAAAAAAAAGGTGGACGTCAGAGTTTCCGGTATTCCCCGGAAGGAACATGGATCTCAAACCGGGCTCCCTTTCCGGGGAGACCGGCCTCCCGGACCATCAGGCCGGTCTCAGCCAGGATCTGTTTTACAAAGAATAGACCGTATCCCGCGTGCCGCCCGTATTCCTCAGGAAACAGCGATCCTTTTTTTGTCGGGGATACCCCGACACCATCATCCTCGCAGACGATAACAAGCGAGCTTTCCGTCATATGGCTCGTGAACCGGATCCGGGTGAGCGGTTCTCCGCCATGTTTTAGGGCATTGTCGATCATATAGAAAAACGCCTTTTCAAGAAGCCTGTCGGCGTAGATCTCGAGATTCTGGATCTCAACATCAATGGTGACCTTGCCAAGATTTGCCCCTACCCTTGCCCGCATGATGGTGTCTGCAACATTCTGCCATTCAGGGGCGCTGACACCGATATCCTGGTATTCCTTGATGAATTTCACCTGCCGGTGGATCCTCGCGATTGCCGCCTTAACCTTCTCGATATCGGCACTCCTTAAGGGATGTTCCATATCAAGCGAGAGTTCAGTAAGCTCATTGAGGATATCCTGCCGTGTAATGGTATTGAGAAACGTGAGGCGTGCCTGGGTCTGAACCAGGCGGTTTTCAAGAACGTCGCTCTCATGGCGTTCCTGCTTGAGCATATGATAGAACTTCACAATGAACAGGATCAGCCCAACAACGAGAAAAATGCTGACTACCAGGAGTTCATCCACCTGGTAGGATTCATTGGCTGACAGTGCGGTTACAAGAGATTCTGCAAGGTTGAGACGACCGGATATAAAAAACAAAAGACCAGCAAGAACAACAATTACTGCGAGATACGCAATGATAGTTATCGATTCAGATTTGCGTTTTTTTGCCAAAACGTCGCTCATATCCTTTTCCCTATATCTTCCTTTATCTATAGACTCTTGAATATTGTGATACTTTTCCGACAGAAATACCACCCGTATCCGGCAGTCTGAGGGTTGCCAGTCCAGACGGACTCCTGGTGGATTTCTGCATCACTTTCACCCTGTGCATCCTTTTTCCTTTTATTCCGGGTCTCCGAACTGTCAGGAACACAAAGGTGAAAGGAGACACTCATGAAAGCAAAACGGGTAGAGACAGGAACCCCGGAAGGGGATGCGCTGGGTTTTTTTGAAGACCTCTTCTCCGGGTGGCTGGAGATACAGGATAATCACTGCCTGTATCTTCATTATATTATCTCACGGAACAAGAACGAGGGAAACACCCAGGCGCTGATCCGCAGGTGGTTATCGGAGGGATATGATGTACGGGTGGTTATGCCCCGGCCCGTGATGCAGCATATCCTTGGGAAATTCCAGTTCATCCCCTCGAAAGAATATTTTCCGGACCAGTACGAGGATGTGGTTGAGGTCTGGTGCCGTCCCGCATGGAGGGGTATGGAGGGAGCATCCTCACGGGCACATGCGGGTATGCTCTGATACACCAGCGTTTTAAAAGGGAACGTTCACGTTTCTTCGGGTTATTGACCGAGCAGGGTCCGGGACAGGATATATTCACCCCGGGCTTCCCGGGTTGTCCCGACGATCAGCCACTGCTCATTGCCATGCTGCTCGCAGACACCGCAGGCTTCGATCGTTTCACCAGCGAGCGCCTGGCCGCTGTACGTGTGCGTGAACGAGAGAACGCGGCTCACCGATTCGTGTTCGATCTCGTACACGGCAGGATTATCGAATGACAGTGATGCATCCGTAACTTTTGCCTCAATGGTCTTCCTGCCAATCACGGTTCCCTTGCCGGACGGAGCGGCCCGGATATCCTCGTAGGACCGCGTGTAGAGGATATCGAAATACGTGCCCTCGATCTGGCCCCGGTTCCATTTCCTCTGTTCGTGGAGAACGAACGTATCGTACGGGATCTCGGGTTTGCGCTTCTCGTAGACCTTGCGCCACATATCCTCGGAAAGACCCTCGATCTTGCCGTCACGGATTCCCTGCCGTACGAGCGCCTGGGCAGAAAACCAGTGCCGGCCATAGACCACCATATCGATATCCGACAACCCGTTCTCCAGCTCACAGAGAAGCGAGCCGGTACATCCAACGGTTCCTTCCGGCAACCCGATGAGAGCTACAAGCTTTTTTACCCGGGGATGGGCTGATACGATACGGCCAAGCTCCAGATCAGGCTTGAGCACGGTTTTCACATCCTGGTACGGCACACGGTGAAGCAGGCCGGCGTACCGGGGTTTATGCTGTCTGACCATTTCGTACGCCTCTTCGAAATCGTACTTCCGGTAGCGGCGTCCGGAGGGGTGGACCCGTTCGCCATCCTCACAGGGAACATACCTGAGCACACAGCCAACCGATTCCCTGTTATCATACGTTGATACGGCATAGAGCCATCCGTCAGGATCTGAAATAAAATCGCGCAACCGGACCGGGATCATAAAAAAACCTCACAGGGATGACAGGTACTGCTCGACTTTCCCCGCCTCTGCCCCTTTGCGGATAATCCGGCGTTCTGCCAGATCAACAACCGTACTGGGTATGCCAGGAAGACGGCCGCCGTCAATCAGCAGTTCGCGGGGGACCGTACATTCGTCGGGAGTCTGTGGCTCCTTTGAGCCGTGGAGGTTCGCGCTGGTAGCCGTGATGGGTGCATCGAACCGCTCGATTAACTCGAGAGCACGTTCATGGGACGGGATCCGGATCCCGATAAGACCGGTACCCCCGGTCAGGATTGCCGGGACACTGTTGCGTGCGGGAAGAATAACGGTGACCGGGCCGGGAAGAAACGCCTGGATGAAGTCCTGCATCCCGGGCCGGACATGGGCTACTGCACAGAGCATCTCAAAATCCGAGACTGCGATGGAGACAGGCATCGAGATCGGCCGCTGCTTGGCTTCGTAGACATGCAGAATCGCTTCGTCAGAGAATGCATCCGCGCCCAGACCGTAGACCGTCTCGGTGGGATAGACTACCAGCCCGTCGTGCATCAGGATGGAGACGGCTTTGTCGATGAGATCCATTAAAATTCCCGCCCGCGGACCCGGTTGATATCAAAAACCGCCTTGCTGCTGACATGCATCACAGCAAAGACGCCGGCCTGGATGGGATCGGTGACCACAAGATCCGCGTGTTCGGGAACGGTTCCCGCCATCTTTAAGGCAATGACCGGTATCCCCGCTTCGCGGACGCGGTCAACTGCCTTCGATATCTCCCCACCCATGATGGACCCTGCAAGCACCAGGATCGAGGCCCGGGGCAGACGCGAGACCGCGTCCACCGCAAGCGCAAGGGTCCGCTCACCAACAAGAGGTATGGTATCCACGGAGATCCTCTCACCCCGGATGTTGTGGCGATCGGCCTCGTTCACTGCGCCAAGCGCTACCTGTGCAACCTGCGCTCCCCCGCCCATAATGATGACGCGCGTGCCGAAGATATGCCCAAACGGCTGGTAGGTCTTGACATCCTTAACGGACGGGATGTTGTTGAGGTCAGAAATAAGGCTGTCCTCGGTATCAAGATCCCCGCAGTCATATTCAAAATAGAGTTCCGCAAGACCGGTGTACGGTCCGGAATCAAAGACTTCCTGGCTGACCATCACGATGTTGGCATCATGGTTGGCCACTACCGTGGTGATATCGCGCAGAACCCCACGGCGGTTCTCCGCAATGATCCGTATAGCCGAGCGCTGTGGTTCCGATTCCATAATCCTGATGCGATAACCGGGGATCGAACCCGGGTTAGAAGCTTGGGAAGCTCCTGTCCTACCGCTAGACTATTATCGCATGTTCTCTTTGTTGCTCTCTAATATTGGGCGATTTTAACATAAATATAGTGCCTGTGAAAAGGCTGGAGAGAAGGACCGGGTCTCCGGATTAATGCTTGTCAGCAGTTTACAATGAGGGGCGCCAGACCACCCATGAACAGGTCGATATTTTTATGAGTGACGGACAGCAGTACATAGTAGATAGTACATATTCCCATATCACTCCTACATAAGAACACAAATTTCCAGCCCTTGCACAGCATCAATACCATGCCGGTGATGGCAAGGAACATATGAGCAGAGTATTCCCATGACAATAAAACGCCATACACTCTTGATCTTAATAGCAGTATGCCTGCTTGTCCTTGTGATGCCCATTCAGGCAGCAGCGGACACTGGTGACGACCAGAATGTGAATGTGATTTACCAGACTTCATTTGCAAGTGATCCCCGCTGGACCACCAACGTTCCTTCAACCAACTACTGGGAGCCCGGAGCAGGGAGGTATCACTTCACCATTGATCCCAGTACCGGGGGATATGCCTGGGTACCGGTCAGTTTCAAGGATACTTCATTTAAGCTGGATTACGACGTCATGCTCACGAAAATGCAGGATGGCTCAACCTTCCGCCTGGTGTTTTCCAGCAACGAGATGAACCCGGAGAAAGGGCCCGCCATAGTTACGAAATTCACCAATGGAAAGTATGGCCAGATCATGTGGCTCCAGGTAGTCACCCCGAGCAACAAGATGGTGGAAGTGAACAGCCAGTCCGACGTTACTGCGTACAAGGGATCAACCGTCAAGTATGAGATCAACAAGACCTATCATGTTGCAGTGGTTTATGACAAGGAGCAGAACACCATTACCATGAAAGTGAGGGAGAAAGAATCCGGGCAGGAAATCTGGGGGTATTTCATAAAACTCACCGATGAACTGAACGGCATGAGTCGCCTCTGGATTGGATCTCTCGGGGATTACGGCGGAGCGTACGTTTCACAGGGTGTAATCGACAATATACAGATTACAACACCGGGGGAGGTCGTCACCGCGGTTCCGACAACCGCTGCTACCATCAGCAGTGTTACTGCACCGGTCACTCCAACGAAAAAAGTGACTGCCAAGACTACAGTCCCAACACCGTATCCGACAGCAACACAATCCCCTTCCTCGCTGCTTTTGCCCCTTGCAGCACTGGGAATTATTGGCGGGTGCATGTTCCTCTTCCAGAGGAAAGAATAATCTTTTTTGTTGCTCGTTCCCGCACCATTTCTTAGTTTTTTCAACAAAGCCCTCGTGAGATCTGCGGCTGTTATAGATTTCAATTATCAATAAAGGGAGCGGGACGTAAACGGGCAGGGAGAAAACTACCTGGCCGTAGATCCCATCTGACAGGGAAAAACAGGTGCGGGAAATAATTCTTCGGCCGGTTCAGATCCCCTTTTTCAGGTTGCAGGAGAGGCACAGCGAGCTGTGCACCATGTCCACGAGATCTTCCTGCGTGTACGGATTCTTCTGGATAAGATCCCAGTCCCTTGTCGTATCTTCGTCATTCTCCCCCACCCAGGACGCTATGGAGACTTCGGGGCTGTGGAACCCGAGCCAGGCAAAGAAGTTCAGGAGGTTGCCGGCAACGTGCTGCATGCCGTCAACGTGCCCGATGATGATGAGGCCCACAACTTTCTTTGAGATCATCCGTTTTCCAAACCACGAGGACTGGTTCTCGATGCAGTTCATCCGCTCAACAAATTTCTGGACAAGGGCCGAATGGTTGTTCCAGCGAATCGGGGTTGCAAGGAAGAGGACATCGCAGTCGAGTACGGCATTGTAGACTACCTCCATCTGGTCGTCCTCGTATTTCATGGTGGACTGGCAGGGGTAGGTACAGTAATCCGGGTTTTCCGAATAGTTGCCTTCGCACTCGTAGATCTTCAGGTCCTTGAGCCGGATAAACGTTGTCTCGCAGCCAAGCGCCTTGCACCGGTCAAGGGCAGAGATTAAGAGCCGCTCCGATTTGGACATCCCCGGCTCCTGCCGGCTCGAACCGGATATCCCGACCACCCGCGTTCCCTTAACCTGCGCCGGGTCCGGTGCCGGGATGGCATCGACCCCGAGCTTGTGACCAACCATGGGAGATGGCATAGGATACAATATTGCTGTCAGGTATATGGATTTGTTCCTTTTCTTACCAGGACATGGATTATGAAAAAAGGTTCCGGAATTATCCGGGAAGTGGTATTTTTGTAGATTCCATTTCCGCTTCGATCGTTCGGATCGTTTCGAGTCTGGCTTTGGTAGAGGGCCCTGCAGGCACTGCCTTACAGCCGGATGCTTTCGATACGGATTCCGGAAACGTGCCTATCTCGCGTGCAATTTTCATTATCTCATCCTTGTCGAATCCTATCAGCGGACGATGAACCGGAACATCTGTTGCGGCATCCGTAAGGACAACCAGGTTGTCAAGGGTCTGGCTTGCCACCTGCCCGAGAGACTCCCCGGTTACAATACCTTTTGCCCCGTGCTGCCCGGCAAACGCTGTAGCCACGCGGTACATCCGGCGCTTGCAGAAGATGCAGGTGTATTTCTCCAAGTGCTTCTGCGTCAGTTCCCGCTTTGCCTCAGCAAGATAGGAGTCGTGGATCACGGTCAGTTCAATACCGGGCTGATACCGGGCGAGAATTTCCACTACCCGTTCTGCCCGGGCAATGGTTGTTGCGTCAAGGAACGTATCGAGCGCAACAAAGAGCGGAAGGATCCGGCAGCCCCGCTTCATCATCATCCACGCTGCAACCGGGGAGTCGATTCCTCCCGAGACAAGAGCAACGAGCGTCCCCTCGACCCCGAGCGGGAGCCCGCCAACCGCCCGGGTAATATTGTCGTAGAGGTACGCTTCGCCGGCCCGGATCTCAATGTGGATCTCCTTGTCGGGCATTGCAAGGTTCACTTTGAGGTGCGGGAATTCCCGCCGCAGGAGATTGCCGTATTCATTTGCCTTGTCATTCGAAGAGAACTCATGCGTTCCCACCCGTTTTATCCGGAGGGCAAAGGTTTTGGCCGTCCCGATATCATGCCTCCGACAGTAGTCCGGAAGAGAGGATTCGATCTCATCGAGCCGTATGTGTTCCACAAGGGAGAACGAGACAATGCCGAAAATGTTTTTCAGCAGTTCGGGTTTCACATCCCCATCCAGCCAGATCCGTCCCCGCTCATTCCGCACATGGATGCCGGGCATCACCTCACGGATGTTGGCGATCAGGGTATTCTCCCACTGGCGCCGCACCGGGTCCGATTTGAGGAATATCTCCGAATACCGTACAAGCCATTGTTGTTTCATTTCATGTACCGCCGCGTGTTCACTTCTTCTTCCGGGCGGTTTTCCGGACGCGTTCAGCTTCCACCGCATCGTCCACTGCGAGCAGGTACGTCCCATGACAGGGTTTGGTGTACGGGAAGATTACCCGTCCGCCATCGATACCAAGAGCAATCGGGGGCAGCCCGATGATATACTCGTCAAAGAGCTTGTAACCGGGATCAACATACCAGAACTCCTGAAAGTTCTTCTCCACGTATTCCCGACACTCCTTAAACGAGGCGCCGAGCGGCAGGATCTTCTCGTACTCCAGGTTCTCTATGCAGCCCATCCGAACACCTCGTTGATCTTACGCCTGATCTGCATGGGGTTATGCACCGCTTTTTCCACAATCTTCTCACAGGGGAAATCAGCCAGCGCAGCCAGTGCTTCAGGGTCTTTGCCGAAGATGATGACCACAAGACGCGATGACGGCAGGAGATGGCGCAGGGTTGCCGCATACGAGATACCGGCATCGCTGTGGGCAAAGACTATGCAGAGATCACATGTCCGCTTCTTCTCAACAATTTCCTCAATGCAGTTCTCAAGAACCTGCATCGCCGGAAGGTACCGTTTCTCCGGGTCAGACACTTTCAGCAGGTTCAAAACCGCGGGGTTACCGGCAGCATGAACGCGGGTTCCCTGCTTCTGCAGGCTCCACGCAATATGGAGCGCGAGCGCCTGCTGGACCGGGACTTCCGGGCACCCTAGGATGAGGAGGGCATTACCGGGGGGTTGGGCAATTGTCATGGGTTTCCTCTCCCGACAAGGACACTGATGGCATCCACGGTAATGAGCCCTATCACATGCTGGTCTTCGTCAATAACCGGAAGCGCGGAGATCTGGTGTTCTTCCATTTTTCTTGCTGCACTCTCGATCGGCTCACCGGGGGTTGTCGTGACAACGTTTCGGGACATTATCTCATCCAACCAGAGGAAGTTGGACGCAACTGCCTTGGCAATATCCCACGAAGTGACGATGCCCACGAGCTGCCCCCCGGTGGAAAGGACCGGCAGGTGGTTGACCCCGGCCTTGATCATCCGCCGGGCGGTCACGGAAATAGTTGTCCCCTCCTCTATCGTCTCGATATCCCGTACCATAACATCGCCGACAACGGTGTGGGACAGGAACTTCCCCACAATGTAATTCAGCTGGCCGGATTCGAGCAGGAAGGCGTCATGACCATAATTGGAGCGGATCTCGCAATAGTGGATCTCTGCTTCGTTCGCGGTCAGGGCCGAGACAATCTCCTGCGACTGGTAGGGCGGGTAGAGCCAGTCGGACGATACCGAGATGACAAGGAAGGCCGCTTTCACACCGGCAAGACCGGTGGTAAGAGAGCCATCCTTTGTCAGATCGAAGTAAT
>Ga0265296_1000554_pt1 | contig 54298 bp, 53 predicted proteins | sample MunlanPumphouse1_FD_189073 | JGI IMG/M metagenome (GOLD analysis project Ga0265296, IMG submission 189073) | Groundwater microbial communities from a municipal landfill in Southern Ontario, Canada - Pumphouse #1 | ecosystem: Environmental > Aquatic > Deep subsurface > Groundwater | place...
AGCGCGCGCTTGCCCCGGCCGGTGACGATGGCCATGTGTTGCAGGCCGGCGTCCCGTGCTTCTTCAACGGCGTATTCGATCAACGGCTTGTTGACGATGGGCAGCATCTCTTTCGGCATGGCTTTGGTCGCCGGCAAGAAACGCGTGCCGTAGCCGGCAGCGGGGAACAAACATTTACGAATCATAAAAGTATCCTGGACAGTCATGGAACACAGGCGACGGTTGCGCACCAGAAAGTGGCGGCAAGTTTCAATGATTATTGAAGGCTTACTTTAATACCCGAGTCAGGTTGTTGCTGGCAATTAGTTGCGCTGTTAAAAAGCGCTAATGTTATGAGATGTCGACTACTTGGTTATTAGTTATTTTTAGTCGGTATCTGTCGATAGTGATAAGTGTCCAGGGAGTGCTAATAAGTACCCGTCAAACAGTTTGACCGGCAAAAATAATTATTGCCAGTGGTTGAACTAAATTTGTTTGAGGTTGTTGTCGCCCTGTTTGTGTGAATTGCTCCGCATCTCCACCAGGCATGGCTTGACACGCTACCGGGTATTTATTCAATGACGGACCGCGCTATGAAGATTCTGGTAACGGGTGGTGCCGGCTATATCGGCTCGCATACCACACTTGCATTGCTTGAGGCAGGTTATGAAGTTGTCGTTCTGGATAATCTTTGTAACAGCAGCGACGCAGCACTTCACGCCGTTGAAGCCATTTGCGGCAAAAGTGCATGGATGATTCGCGGCGATGTCTGCGATCGGCCGCTGCTCGACCGGATTTTCCGCGAGCATCAGATCGACGCCGTGCTGCATTTCGCCGGGCTCAAAGCCGTGGGCGAGAGTGTGCGCAAGCCGCTCGAATACTACGAAACCAACGTCGGCGGCAGCATCACCCTGTGTCAGGCGATGGCAGCGGCGGGGGTGTTCCGGCTGGTGTTCAGTTCCTCGGCGACGGTGTACGGCGAGCCTGAAGAGATGCCGATTCGCGAGGATTTTCCTACGGGCAATCCGACCAATCCCTACGGTCAGTCCAAGCTGATCGTCGAGAACGTGCTGCGCGACCTGAGCCTCGCCGAGCCGCGCTGGAGCATAGCGCTGCTGCGCTACTTCAACCCGATCGGCGCCCACGCCAGCGGGCACATGGGCGAAGACCCCAACGGCATTCCGAACAATTTGGTGCCGTATATCAGCCAGGTTGCGGTCGGCAGCCTGCGCGAGCTGTCGATCTTCGGTAATGATTACCCGACCGCCGATGGCACCGGCGTGCGCGATTACATTCATGTCGTCGATCTGGCGGATGGGCATTTGAAAGCGTTGCAGTCGATCAGCGAGCGCACCGGCATCCACACCTGGAACCTCGGCACCGGCGATGGCTACAGCGTGCTGCAAGTGCTGCATGCCTTCGAACAGGCCTGCGGGCGGCCGGTGCCGTACCGGATGATGCCGCGCCGCGCCGGTGATATCGCCGAAAGTTTTGCCGATGCTTCGAAAGCGGCGAAAGAACTCGGCTGGAAAGCCACGCGCAACTTGCAGGACATGGTCGCCGACACTTGGCGCTGGCAATCGAATCATCCCAATGGTTATTCGCGATGATGGCCATTTAGTCCGATGTTAGTTTCAGTCAGGTTGTTAGATAACGTCGGGAAATTACACTGGCAATGCCATTTGCAAATCCGTAGATATAAACCTGCCGTTCGACTTTAGCAGTTGCACAGGACTGTGAAAGAAGAACGGATCTTGTTCGCGCTCTTTGCGGACTTGAAAGCTACCAGCTCTGACACAGATCTGTTTTTAACAGTTCGAATGTTAGAAAGGAGTTGTTATGAAAAAAGTGATGGCAGTTGCCCTGTTGACGATGTTGAGCAACTGGGCTGCCGCCGCTGAAGCGCCGTTGACAGCGGTAACCAATGTAGGTGGCAGTGTGGCGGCTTCGCAAGCGCCCGCGGCCAGTACTGCAATGGTTGCCAGTGCTGTAGCGGCGTCCAACAGCGGTGGCAGTGCCAACGGCGGTACCACCGGTACGACGGGTACCACCGGTACAACCGGCACGCATAACTAACAGGAACATTTGTTAGTGCAGTACAGAGTCGCCCGACGCAAGTCGGGTGACTTTGTTTTTTGGATTCGCCCTTGAATAGCGTAGTGCCATTATGACTCGTAGTGTTTATCTTTTAATGTTGGCAAGTCTCGCTTTGCAAGGTTGCATGTTTTCCCCCGGCCAGTACCTGAGCACCAGCGATATCACCCGCCAGGGTGCCAGCGAAAGCAGTCGGGTCGAGCTGATTCCGATCACCCCGAAGCTGATCGCCATGAACCGCGCCACGCAGAAGCGTGAGTCGCTGCCGGCGGAGCTGCTGGTGACGCCGGCGGAATATCGCATCGGCAACAATGACGTGCTGTACATCACCGTCTGGGATCACCCGGAGCTGACTGCCCCCTCCGGCGCGCAACAACAGATCGATGCCAACGGCCGTCTGGTGCGCTCCGATGGCACGCTGTATTACCCGTTCATCAAGGAAGTCCAGGCCGCTGGCCGGACTATCCAGCAACTGCGCGCGGACATCGAACAACGCCTGTCGGCATTCATCGCCGAGCCGCAGGTCGACGTCGCGGTGCTGCGCTTCGCCAGTCAAAAAGTCGTGGTCACCGGCGCCGTCACGAAGGCCGGCCCGCAAGCGATTTCGACCAATCCGCTGAGCGTGGTCGAGGCCCTCGGTTCCGCCGGCATCGACACCAATAACGCCGACTTGTCGGGCCTGCTGCTGACGCGCAACGGGCGGGTGTATCCGCTCAATCTCGACTCGCTCAATCAGCAGGATTCCGAACTGCAGAACGTCTACCTCAAGGGCGGCGATCAGCTGTATCTGCCGTACAACGACAACAAGCGCATCTACGTCATGGGCGAGGTCAACCAGCCGCGCGCGCTGAGCTTCAAGACCGCAACCATGAACCTGTCCGACGTGCTCGGTTCGGTCGGTGGCCTGAGTCAGACCAGCTCCAACGGCAACGCGGTCTATGTCATTCGCGGTGTGGAAAACCTCGACGTCGAGCCGGCGAAGATCTATCAGCTCGAAGCCGAATCACCGACCGCCATGGCACTGGCTTCGCACTTCCAGGTGCGGCCGCAGGATGTCGTCTACGTCGGCCCGGCCAACGTCACTCGCTGGAACCGTTTCATCAGCCAGTTGGTGCCGTCGGCGTCGATTGTCGGCACCGGGGCTTCGGCAGCGAAGAACTGGAGCGAATACAGCAACAACAGCAAATAAGGCCGCCCGACTGTGAACCTATTGAAAGTGGGCGTCTGCCTGATGGCGGCCTCGTTGCTGTGCGGCTGTAACCCGCTGATGAGCGCATCGCTGAACAACCTTAAAGCCGCCGTCGTCGGCCCCGACGAGGTTGATGTGACAGCGGCCGAAGTCGCCGGGGTCAACTACCCGCAACTGAAACTGACCACGCCATCCGGCTCAGGCGTGCTGGCGCTGGTGCGCGAGCGTGAAGACCTGCAATTCTGGGTCGCCTCCGGCAAGCAGGTTTTGCTGCTGCGCGATGGCCTCGCCGTGCGCAGCATCGGCCTCGGCCTGCAAGGTGATCTGGATGGCACGCGGCTGGCCGATGACTCGCCGTTCAAGCAAGGCCTGCATCACGTCGCCGACGGTTTCACCACACGGCGCTGGATTGATCTGTACAAGGGCCAGGAAGTCGGCGTGATCGTTAACAGCCGCTTCTCCCGCCGCGCCACCGAAACCCTGGAAATTCTCGACAAGGCTTACTCGGTGCTGCGCATCGATGAACAGATCGACGCCCCAGCCATCGGCCTCAGCGCAACCAACCGTTACTGGGTCGACCCGCGGGACGGTTTCATTCTGCAAAGCGAGCAACAACTGACCTCGCAACTGCGCGTCAAGCTGGTGCAACTGACCCCCGATCGCAGGCATCTGCCGTGAAGCGCTTAAGCCTAATCGCGGCGGGTCTTTTGCTGATCGCTGGGGCGAGTCAGGCCGCTGTCATCGTGTCCGGCGACGTCGCCAATCCCGGTCCGATCGCATTGCCGCCGGGTGGACGCCTGTTCGATGTGATCAGCGAAGCCGTGCCCAATGCCGAAGGCTATTGGCTGGCGGGCGGCTTGTTGCGCCAGTCGCTGGTCGAGGAACAGACGCGGCTCAAGGTTGGTGTGCTGTTCGATCTCGAGGTGCTGCAACGCATGGCGACGCTGTTCGATCGGCCGAGCCGCGCGGCACTGGCACAGCGCGTTGCTGAAGAAGTCCGACAAATGCCAGTGACCGGACGGCAGATCGCTGACCTTGATCCGGTGGCGGTGGAAGTCGGCTTCGCGCGCAACATTCGCCTGGATGACGGCGATCGGCTGATCTACCCGAAACGGGTTGATGAAGTGCAGGTGTTGGGCGCGGTCACCGAGCCATGTCACTTGCCGTACCAGCCATTGCAGGAGGCCCGCGAATATCTCGAAGGCTGCTCGATTCTCGAAGATGCCGAGGCCGATTACCTGTGGCTGATCCAGCCCAACGGCGTCTCGCGGCGCGTCGGCATCGCGCACTGGAATCGCGAGTCCGGGCAGTTTCCGGTGGCCGGCAGCAGGATTCTGGTGCCGATAAAAAATGATGATCTAGATCCGCCTCTTCCTGAATTGAATCAGCAGTTGGCCGAATTCATTGCCACGCAGCTGGCCGAGGTGGTTCGTTGAAGTTACGTTTTGCAGCTGTGTTGTTATTGCCCTGCGGTCTGGCTCACGCCGAGCCGCGCATCACCCAGAATGACTTCGGTGGCGCCGGTCTGTTGCAGACGCCGACGGCGCGCATGGCCCCGGCCGGCGAGCTGAGCGTCAACGCCAACCGCACCGATCCCTACAGCCGCTACAGCGTGTCGTTGCAACCGCTGGACTGGCTCGAAGGTTCGTTCCGCTACACCGCGATCACCAACCGGCCGTACGGCTCGGAGGCCCTCAGCGGCAGTCAAAGCTACAAGGACAAGGCGGTCGACGCCAAAGTGCGCCTGTGGCAGGAAAGCCACTGGGCGCCGGAAGTGGCGCTGGGCTTTCGAGATATCGGTGGTACCGGTTTGTTCTCCAGCGAATTCTTCGTCGCCAACAAGCGCTTCGACAATTTCGACTTCAGCGCCGGCATTGCCTGGGGCTACATCGGTAATCGCGGCGACTTCGACAACCCGCTGGGCTACGTCAGCAATCGCCTCGATACGCGCCCGGCGCTGGAAGGCACCGGTGACGTCAACTCCGGCTCGTACTTTCGCGGCAAGCCTTCACTGTTCGGTGGCGTGAGCTACCAGACGCCGTGGGATCGGCTGAGTTTGAAGCTTGAATTCGAAGGCAACGACTACAAAAACGAGCCGAAGGACAACGAGATCAAACAGGACTCGCCGATCAACCTTGGCGCGGTGTTCAAGGTGACCGATTCGATCGACCTGAGCGCTGCCTGGGAACGCGGCAACACGGCGATGTTCGGCGTGACGTTTCACACCAATTTCGTCAGCCGCAAGGCGCCGGCCAAGACTTACGATCCGACCCCCGAACCGCTGCCGGCGAAGGCGCCGACGACCTCGATGGAACAGGTCAACTGGGCCGATGTGTCGCGGCGTTTGCAGCAGAATGCCGGGTACAAGGTCGAGCGCATCAGCCAGCGCGATTCCGAACTGATCGTCTATGGCGAGCAGCAGCGTTATTTCCATTCGTCCAAAGCCGTTGGCCGCGCGAGCCGGATTCTCGACAACAGCGTCAACGACGACATCGACTGGTTCACCGTGGTCAACAAGCGCTATGACTTGCCGCTGGAAGAAACCAGCCTGCCGCGCCAGACCTTCCGCGAAGTGATCAACAACGAAGAGCCCTTGGAGGCGCTGCACCGCACCACCGAAATCAACCCGGCGATGCCGCACAACGAGAAAACCCTCTACACCGAAGCGCCGCAGCATTTCAGCTATGGCGTGGGTCTGGGCTTCAAGCAGAACGTCGGCGGCCCGGACGGTTTGCTCTATCAATTCAGTGCCGATGCGGACGCGGAATATCGCTTCAACCGCAACACCTGGTGGAGCGGTTTGCTCAGCGCCAACCTGGTCAACAACTTCGACAAATTCGTCTACGACGCGCCGAGCGGATTGCCCCGCGTGCGCACGGATTTGCGCCAGTACCTGACCACGTCAAACACGACCATGCCGTTGTTCCAGCTCAGCCATGCCGAGCAGTTGGATAAAGACCTGTACGGCATGGTGTACGGCGGCTATCTGGAATCGATGTTTGCCGGCGTCGGCGCGGAAGTGTTGTTCCGCCCGACCGGCGAGCGCTGGTCGCTGGGCGCGGATCTGAACTGGGTGCGCCAGCGTGATTTCGATCAGGGCTTTGCCTTGCGCGATTACTCGGTAGTGACCGGGCATATCACCGGCTATACCGACCTGCCGTTCGACACGCTGGCGGCGGTCAGTGTCGGTCGCTATCTGGCCGGGGATTGGGGGACGACCGTGGACATCTCGCGCGAGTTTTTCAACGGCGTACGCGTCGGTGCCTGGGCAACCATCACCACGGCCAGTAGCGCGGAATATGGCGAAGGTAGTTTCGACAAGGGCCTGTACCTGTCGATCCCGTTCGACGAAATGATGAGCATGTCGACCATGCGCCGCGCCAACCTGGTCTGGGCGCCACTGACCCGAGATGGCGGCGCCAGACTGAGCCGCAGCTATCAACTGCACTCGATGACGGATAGCCGGGAAGGGGACATGTTCTATCGCAACTTCGAAAAGATTACCGAGTAAGCGCTGGTCTGTGGGAGCGAGCCTGCTCGCGAAGGCGTCGGCACATCCAACATCTCCAGTGCCTGACACAACGCTTTCGCGAGCAGGGTGTTGTGTTACAGCACAGTTTTCGACCCGAACCCTGATCCCTGTGGGAGCGAGCCTGCTCGCGAAGGCGCCGACACATTCAACATCGCCATCGCCTGACACACCGCTTTCGCGAGCAGGCTCACTCCTACACTTGATCGGCGTCACGCCACACATCCTGGTCATCACCCGAATCCCTGTGGGAGCGAGCCTGCTCGCGAATGGTCCGGCACATCCAGCATCTCCATCGCCTGACACACCGCTTTCACGAGCAGGCTCGCTGCCACAGGCTTTGTGACTGCATTCGATACCGGTTACCCAAATCCCGCCCACAAAAAAGGGGACTTTCGTCCCCTTGTGATCTGCAGTGCTAAGCCTCAGTAAATATCCTTCGACAACAACGTAAACGGCGTCTTCACCAGGATCTTCAGATCCAGCCACAACGACCAGCTGTTGATGTACTGCAGGTCGATCTCGACACGCTTCTGCATCTTGTCGATGGTGTCGGTCTCACCGCGGCAGCCACTGATCTGTGCCAGGCCAGTGATGCCCGGTTTGATTCGGTGACGGGCCATGTAAGCGAGGATCTTGCCCGAGTAGTAATTGTTGTGCGCCACCGCATGCGGCCGTGGACCCACCAGCGCCATGTGCCCCTGCAACACGTTGAACAGTTGCGGCAACTCATCCAGGGAAGTGCGGCGGATAAAACGACCTACTGCGGTGATGCGAGAGTCATTACGGCTGGCCTGTTTCACTTCGCGGTCATCGTGGACACGCATCGAGCGGAATTTCCAGACCTTGATCACCTTGCCGTTCCAGCCATGGCGGTCCTGCTTGAAAAATACCGGGCCGGGCGAGTTGATTTTCACCGCCAGAGCGATGATCAACAGCAGCGGACTGAGCGCGATGATCGCCAGGAATGCCACGGTTTTCTCAACCAGACTCTTGCTCAGAGCAGCGGTGGGGCGGCTGGTCAGCGGGCTTTCGTTGAGGTAAATCGCCGGCAAGCCGTCCACGACTTTCACCGAGTGGTTGAGCAGGGTCAGGCTGTTCAAGTCCGGCACCCACACTACATCGACGTTAGCCCCGAGTAAGTCGACATACATCGCTTCGATTTTCGCGGCTTCGCACAGCGGCAGAGTAATGTAGAGGCGGCGAATGTCGTGGGCTTCGATCAGCTCGAGCAACTCGTCCTGAGCACCTACTACACGCGGTGCGTCGGAAGCGAGGACCGGTTTGTCACCGTTGCTGACCAGACCGATCAGCGGCAGGTTTTCCAGTTGGCTGAGTTTTTTCGCCAGGCCCAACGCCAATTCGCCAGTACCGACGATCAACGTCCGGTGTTCGCTTTTACGCGAACGCTGGTAGTACTTGGAAAACGCATGCAGCGGCGCGTAGAGGAACGCCTGACCGAGGAAGCCATACACCGCCCAGCTGAGAATCACCTGACGGGAAAACAGCTCATCGGCCTGGCAGACAAACGCGATGCACGCCAGCGCGGCCATGGTCATCGACCAGCCCATGAACAAGCGGCCGAGGCCGGTGAGGTAGTTGTCGCGTTTGCGATAAACGCCGCTGAATGTGTAAGCCGGCACCGAAGCCAGGACGGCGAGGGTGGCGCACATTCGGTAGTAGAACGCGACGGTGCCGGTGTGCTGTTCAGCGAGAATGAACAGCAGCGTCACAACGAAAGCCTGTGCCAGCGCCCATTGGCCCCAAAAGGTCAGTCCCTTGAGGCCCGTGCTTCGATTAATACTGAGAGAAAGATCCATACGATATCCCCAAAAGACGTCCATTCAGGTTTCAACAGTTGAAAGCCGAGTTGTTATGCAGACTTATTGTTTTTGTTTTAGCGAGTGTCTTGAGGTAACAACATCGAGAGCCGAACTGTCGTCAGCCAATAGACTAAGTTATTGCCGGGAATGGTGTCTGACGAGTTCTAACAAGATGGCACAATGCCAACTTTTTAATATTTAAATAGAAGGTTGTTAGAAAAGGTCGTAGAGCGGGGGATGAAAAGGCGGGGGCGTATTTGTTACTGTTGAAGGGTGGAGGCAGGGAAGCTTTTATCGAGTCAGGGAGGGTGAACCCAAACAGAGTGCTCTTCTTGTTGTTGTAGTCGCACTTTATCTGTTTGTCTTGGTTTGCGCGTCGCTTGTGATTAAGCAACGACTTCCTGGATCAGGCAATATCCGCGATTTCTTACGGCTCGGAACAATCGCTCGCCATTACTCGCACTCTTGAACTTGTCCTGCAATCGGCTCAGGCACATTTCCAGGCCACGGTATTGCTCGGGTTCCCGACCAATGCTGATGATCAGGTCATCACGACTGACCACGCGCTCTTCATGGCTCAGCATTTTCCTCACCAGCGCGGTTTCCAGGCCAGTGAGGCTGATCGCAATATTGTCCTTGAGCAACACGCCTTGTTCATCGTCGAGATGCCAGGTATCGCTGCAAGGCTCAGTGCTCTCGCTGACATTGGAGATATGAGCGCGTTCTGCACTGCGGGTCGGGAAGCTTTGAAACGGATTGTCTGTTTGCGCGGCTCGCCATTCATTTTCAAGAGTGGCCAGTATGCGTTGAGTATCATGTTCGATACTGCGCGCAACATTCTTTCGGCTGAGGCTTGGGTAACTGAACTCCATGACCATCGGGGCGGAAGAGGGCGAAGCAACACCTTCAACAAACATTTGTGCCTGCGACGTGCCGAACGAATTGAAACGCTCACTGGACAAGATGCTTTCCAGTTCACGTTGCGACGTTGTGCTGTGCGTCACAACAACAAAATATTTTCTGGGGAGGGTTGTACTCGTTTCCATGTCTCTCTCCTAAATACACACCAAAATTGGCTAAAAGATAAATCGGCAGGCGAGCAATGACTTCCTCGGAAGTAATCGTAGGCAGGGTTCTGGCCGAAAATGGCCATCGATAAATTCCACTCGATCTGCTGCTATGTTATGGAGTTTTATTGTTATGTGGCGTGATGCCGTGCTCATTCAAGTGCTTGAGTTTTAATAAGTATGAAGCGCAATTGAGACGATATGGCTGCATCAGACGATCCTTCGTTCGTATGCAAAAGGGAAGACTGCCCGAGACTCAGGCAGTCGATATCAGGCCCCGCATCAGGCGATAGCCGTAGCCGCGGATGCTCTGAATCGCGTTTGTACCATACATGTCCTTGATTTTTCCACGCAAGCGACTGATTGATTTTTCCAGTGCCCGAGGGTCGTAGAAATTGGCGTTGAGGCCCATGATGCTGGCGATTTCATCATGACTCAGAATGTGATTGCCGGTGTGCGCAAAGGCCTCGAGGATCTTCATTTCGGCGAAAGAGATATCCAGTTTGCGCCGACTGTCCATCAGGCAGATCCGCGTCGGATCAAGCGTGAGATTGATATCTCGTTGCCAGTCTTCGCTGTTGAAGAACTCCGCGAGCAAGTCTTCGCTGTCATCGCTCAATGTGTTGAGCTTGATACAGGCATCCGCTCCGGCGAGAAAATACTTGATCTTGTTGACGGCACCGCGGCCGGTGACAATTGCGCAAATAAGCGGCTTCAAGTTGTCATCGCGCAGGTTTTGCACCAGGGCCAGATTTTCTTCGATGGCTTGTGGACTATCGATGATGACGAAAATGGCGCGGTAGGAACCGATGTAACCGTGCTGCTTATATGAACTAGTGAAAGCACCTGTTTCCAGAGTCATATCGGGCTGCAAGTGCTTTGCGATCAGCGATCTGAAATGATCAGCCACACCCAGTGTACGACCCAGCGCAAGAACACCGGATTCATCATTTGTCGGGCGCGGACTTCTCGTCGCCAAGTTCCCTGAGAGCATCATGCGTTGACTCGAATTAGGTGCTGACATCGGGATGTTAAAGCACCGGTTCTTATCTGTGACTGACAATTGGTAACATTTGCGCGGATTTTAGACGTGTCTCCCGAGATTTCTAACAATAACTAAGCTTTTCAAGCTTTTAGTTGATTTTCTCGGGGTTGTGAACTAGCGCGTAGATGATGGCTATATGCAATGGTGCCACTATTTTGAGCTTGTGGCGATGGCTTTGTCTATGTCCTTTTGCCACTGATTGGCCATGTCAACAATGTGTGAGGTTGATCACACTTCATATCTGAACTGAAATATTTGTTGTAATAGATGTAAATTTTTTCCGTTTAGTTCGTCGGCCGACGATTACTAACAGCTCTTGAGTCTAACTCTGCATAAACCCTATTCTTCCGGATCGGCGAATCGCTGTATGCATTATTTCAGATACTCAACCCCTGAGTGTTATTGACTGGTCGCTCACCCTGAGTGCTCTGACGGAGGATTAATGGATTTCTGGACCCTTTTCCAGGTGTTGATATTAGGCGCGGTTGAAGGCTTGACCGAGTTCTTGCCCATCTCGAGTACCGGTCACCAGATTATTGTCGCCGACCTGCTCGAGTTTGGCGGCGAACGCGCGATGGCGTTCAACATCATTATTCAACTGGGGGCCATTCTTGCTGTGGTCTGGGAATTTCGTCCGAAGATCTTCGAAATCGTCAAAGGCCTGCCCACCGAGCGCAACGCGCAACGTTTCACCCTTAATCTGCTGATCGCGTTTTTCCCGGCCGTTATCCTCGGCGTGTTATTCGCCGACGCGATTCATGAATACCTGTTCAACCCGATCACCGTTGCGGTGGCCCTGGTTGTTGGCGGCATCGTCATGTTGTGGGCCGAACAGCGCAGCCATGTAGTCAGCGTTGAACATGTCGACGACATGCGCTGGTCTCACGCGTTGAAGGTCGGTTTCGTACAATGCCTGGCGATGATTCCCGGCACCTCGCGTTCCGGCTCGACGATCATCGGCGGTCTGCTCTTCGGCCTTTCGCGCAAAGCCGCCACCGAGTTCTCGTTCTTCCTCGCCATGCCGACCATGGTCGGCGCCGCCGTTTATTCCGGCTACAAATACCGCGACCTGTTCCAACCCAACGACCTGCCTGTCTTCGCCCTCGGCTTCGTCACCGCGTTCATCTTCGCCATGATCGCCGTGCGTGGCCTGCTCAAATTTATCGCCAACCACAGCTATGCCGCGTTCGCGTGGTACCGGATCGGTTTTGGTTTGTTGATTCTGGCAACCTGGCTGTTTGGCTGGGTGAGCTGGACCGCCGCAGCGGCCGCCTGATCACTGCGCGCTGATCAACGCCGCCACGGCGAGATCGTTTAACGTCGAATCCGACGACTCCTGACGAAAGCGCTGCAAGGCTGAGGTGAAATACGCGGCTTGCAGCATGCCGTCGCTGGCCAGATAGAGTCGCGCGTCTTCTTGCTCCTCGGCAGAGTAAACACGCTTGTGACTGTCGGTCGTTTCCTGGCTAGACGAAATAGGTGCGAGGATCAAAGACACCAAAGTGAAGCCGGAAAGCTGCGTCACCTCCCACGGCGTATCGGTACGGCCCATGCAAAAGCCATCGCAGTGTGCATAAACGTCGGAAGTGAAGCTGAACAAGGCGAGGAGGGTGAAACGCTTGAAACCTGAAAAAGTAAACGCGGGCATAAACAAAAGACATCCTGTCAGTACATCAAAATACCGGGCAACGCTCATGCGCCGCCCGCACACTCAAACCATCAATCAACGACCTTCAAGCAACTCAGCCGCCTGATCCAGCAACGCCAGCGGATCCTTGGCCTTGTGAATATCCACCGACAACAACTGACGAAACTTGCGCGCCCCGGGGAACCCGGTGCCCAGGCCCAGCACATGCCGCGTGATGTGATGCATCGCGCCACCGGCCAGCAGATGTTCGGCGATATACGGCCGCAACTGCGCCAACGCCTCAGCCCGACTTATCACCGGCGCCGAACTGCCAAACAACTGCTGATCCACCTCCGCCAGCAAATACGGATTGTGATAAGCCTCACGCCCCAACATCACGCCATCGAACGTCTGCAGATGCTCATGGCAGGCCTCCATCGTCTTGATCCCGCCATTCAGCACAATCTCCAGCTCCGGAAAATCCGCCTTCAACTGCGCCGCCACGTCATAGCGCAACGGCGGAATGTCGCGATTCTCCTTCGGCGACAACCCCTCCAGAATCGCAATCCGCGCATGCACGGTAAAACTGGTGCAGCCGGCATCGCGAACAGTGCCGACGAAATCACACAGCTCGGCATAACTGTCGCGCCCGTTAATGCCGATCCGGTGCTTCACCGTCACCGGAATCGACACCGCATCACGCATCGCCTTCACACAATCGGCCACCAACTGCGGATGCCCCATCAGGCACGCGCCGATCATGTTGTTTTGCACACGATCACTCGGGCAGCCGACGTTCAGGTTCACCTCGTCGTAGCCATGTTCCTGCGCCATGCGCGCGCAGGCGGCGAGATCGAGCGGAACACTACCCCCGAGCTGCAACGCGAGCGGGTGCTCGGCTTCGTTGTGACGCAGGAAACGTTCGTGATCGCCGTTGAGCAGAGCGCCGGTGGTGACCATTTCGGTGTAGAGCAGGGCGTTCTTCGATAGGAGACGTAGGAAGAAACGGCAATGGCGGTCCGTCCAATCCATCATCGGGGCGACGGAGAAGCGGCGGGAGAGTGTGACGGGTTGACAAGTCATTTCAGAATCTGGATCAGAGAGGCACAAGCATCCGAGTTTATCAGGATTGGTGGTAGCCTTACTCGCTGTGATTCATTTGGCAGATTCGAGGCGGCAACGCCACGGAGGGATTAAAGTGAACGCCTCCAATTTCCTAAATACGTCACTACTCTTGAAGGGGCGCTACCCATCGCCATAACCAAAGATTATATAGCCGCCCGTCTTGCGTTTTTACCTCGTTATCGCTTAAGTCTTTGAAAATAATGAAGCCGATGAAGGGTATCGACCTTCGTTGGCCGTTTTTGATACACAGCCGTTCTATGGGAAGTACGAAGGGCTAAGTGGTAACGTTATGATTTAGGTGATGGAAGCGCTAGGCCTTTATCCTTTTCGAGGCTACAGTAGGCGCCGGCGGGCATAGTGGCCCACTGCCAGTTTAACACTCAAGGATGTGAGGTAATATGAAAGAGCTTAATTTCAAAATTTCATACAGTGGCGCAAGCGCTGATCAAGGACTTCTTGATATCTATGATGCAAGCGTTTCAACGCACGGCTTGGCGAGGGCTCTCTCTGTCACCACCCATGCATTCATTAATGAGGGTCAAATCCGCAAACGAGCTGAACGCGTTGCAGGTGCTAAAGTTTTCTTGCATCCACCAAAAAACGGCAGTTTCGAAGAACTGGTGACTATTGTTTTCACTGATCCAGTTGTCCAGTTTATTGGCGCAAGCGTAATAACTGCAGCATTTTGGGATTTTCTTAAGTGGACGTGGTCGGAGGCATTAGGAGGAACGCATGAGCCTGAAACGCCGTTTGTAAAGCGTCTTGAAGATCGGGTTGAGCCTCTTATCGGCGAAATAGGTGTAGCCCTTGAGTCGCCAATGGCCTCATTGCATCGCCCGATTCAGAATGCGGTTGATATGGAAATCTCTATTTCACGGCCTAGGGTCGGGGAAATGCTAAGGTTGGACCATACAACTATGGCGTATGTGAATATCCGAGAAGAAGGCGAGGCTGAAGAAGGCATTATTGGAAACGTCACGAAATATAATATTTTAAGTGGGTACGGTCGAGTGTATGTAGATGAGTTAGATCGTACTATTCCATTTGATTTAGATGCTGAGGTCAGTCCGGGTGAAAAAGAGTTTCTGACCAAGTCTAGTCATGACAGGAATAGAGGGTTGGATGGCAAGATATCCTTAAATGCGGCTAAAGTTCTGACGGGAAGAGGCGAGTTGAAACGCTTTAAGGTTTATGGTGTCGAATGGATTGGTAATATGTAGTTTTTACGCGCTGATCAAGTGTGGTCGGCGCTTTTTTTTGGAGTTGTCATGAATAGTGTGAGTGTTGCCCCCGCCCCAGGGAACCTCCTTGAAGTTTTGAGTAAGCTCGGTAGCGCTATCGTCGGACTGTCTGTATTCGCTTATATAGCTGGTTATGCAAAGTTGATGTCGATGTATAGCTCCATAAATGCTGGCTGGCTGATTGACTTCGTGGTAACCCAAGATATTCTCCGTGCTGGTCTTGAGCCTTTGGCAATGGTTGGGGTAACTGGTGCTGCCAGTGCTTACATCTTGTCGACCAAGAGTTGGATTGTCTTGAAAATGCTGACCTTTTCGATTTTTTCGTTGTTATTAATATATTTAAAATTTATGCCGTCGAATGTGTTGGTGGTCGGCTGGTTTGAGAGCTATAAGTTTTCAACGTTTATTTCTTATTTTCTTTATTTGGTGTCTGGTATATTTATTTCGTATTCCGTGTTTGAGGTTGTTGTAGGTAAAGCGTTCGGTGTTAAGGTTTTGATGTGTTTTTTTGTGGGTGCATTATTTTCTTTGTATGTGACTCCCGTATATTTGGGAAAGGTTTGGGCGAACTCCATCGTGAGCGGTGATATGAATTTTTCCAAAGCAGTGGGGGAGCAGTATAAAAATGAGTCGTGCTATTTATTTGGCAGTGTGAATTCTAAATATCTGATTGGGTGTGTGAGCGGGAATAAAGTTGGGCGCATTCAATTGGTGGAGGTGGGGAAGGATATTGCTTTTGAACGAAAATGACTGATTGTATCTATTGTAATTTGGGGGGGGCTTATTTTGGGTGGGTAATGCAATGTCGGTGCCGTAATTATTGGGTAGTAAAGCGCTGCTATATGACTTGGATGATTTTTTAGGTCGGCATTTTACATATAGAGATAAAACTAATATCTTTTTCACCTTTAACAATGGTTTGATTAAGTTGCAGCGAAGGGGGCAGATCTATTTACCCGGAACGGGCTCAGTTTTTTCAGATTACCGATGCAAATCTTTCAATGATTCTACGTTTGTTTAAAAACGTATCGGTGCCACCATCCATGCCCTACACCACCTTGCGCCTCCCCCTACACCTAAGACAGAATCCCCCGGCTTGTGCCTCTAGCCCGCAGGTTCTATCGTCCCCACATCACTGAAAACCAGTGATCGGGTTTGGTAGCCCGCTTCGTGTCTAGATGCATCGCATCACCAAATTCAGTCGCTTTCCCAAGACTCGGATTTCATGGTGGTCATGCGTGGGGCCCATTCGTGGGCGCCGGGTTCTAGTGCGACCGGTCTACCAACCCGCGTATGGCCGCCACCCATCGTTTGGTAGCGTGGGTGATGGCTTCTTTTAGTAATCGCGCTAGAGGTTCCATCTATGTGCAAAGTAACACCCAACCCGCCAGAAACCGACCCCGCATCCCCCTACGAATCCGCCAATTCCAAAAAACTCCACGAAGCCGCCGAGCGCGCGCTTGATCACTATCTCCTTCCCGCCAGCCTAATCAGGGCCAGCACCGATGCGCCCGAACGCATGTACCTCGCCAATCCGAAGTACGACATGGAATCCCTGTTGGCCAATGCCTGCGAAACCCTGGGTTCTGCCTCCGAAATGCTCAACAACTTTGCCGCGACGCTGGATAACTCGCGCCGCAAATCTGCGCTAGGCATTGCGCAGGTGGTGATGTTGGCGGAGTTGGCGGTGAATCAGGCGTTGGATAAGGTTGAAATCAAGCCGTAAACCCGTGTCCCTCTGTGGCATTCGGCACGCCGTTGCTGCAGAGGGGCGGGGTTCTGCATTGACATTTTCATCGTCTTTTCACGCCAGTAGCGATCTGCCATAAATAATGATGGCAATGCGTCATCACGCCGCTCAAAAAGTTCAACGATTATACAAATATATAAAGTTGTACAAGTTTTCGCAAAATTAATAGCATCCCTCCAGACACCTTTGCTGAAACGATAAATCCAGCGTGCAAATGCTCTGTTTGCGACGTGAAGGGTTTGTCTGCCGGTGCTCGCGTCGGGTCTCTTTTCGACGCTTCAACAGCATCGGCATTTGCATCTCCGGGACAGCTGGAGCGTCCCGTATTACGCCTTGGATGACGACCCCCGAATGTCTGGACGGTGACTGTGGTTACCGGAGATCAATTTTTTTGTGCCTGGCGTTTCGCGTCAGGACGTTTGAGGCTGAATATGGCAGTAGCATCGAATTTCCTCGGTGACATCAAAGTTTCCCGCAAGCTGGGAACCGGCTTCGGCATTCTTCTGCTGGCCGTTTTGGCGGTTGCCTTCATTGGCTATAACAGCAACAGCGTGCTGGTTGATCGCTTGAGTACGACGCGTCTGATCGGCACGTTGAATGACGCTACGCAAAATATGCGTCTGTCCGAGAAACAGTACGAAGCCGCCGCTGACGCAGCGTTCGCCGAATCCTATAACGCGCAGTTGAATGTCTTGCAGGGCCTTGTGGGCAAGGCGCTGGACACGTTGACCCGCGCTGAAAACCAGCAAGCCCTGAAGGCGTTGCAAACCACGATTGTTGCCTACGACCAGAAGGTCAAACGGCTGATCGCTGCCGATCAGTCGACCACCGATGCGCTGAAACCGCTGACGGCGCTGTCGGACAAGTACGCGCAAACTTTTGCCGGCATGCTTGAAGGCACCACGACCAGTGCCTTGGCGTCTGCCGATGGTGAACGCGTTCGGGAGCTGCGCACGGTGGCCGATTTGCGCAATGGCATGACCACGTTTCGCCTGATGTTGCGTCGTTACATCGCGGTGCCCAACGACGTGAACAAAAAACTGCTGATGGAAACCATCGATAGCTTCTTGAGTGATATCAGCAAGGCGCGCACCAGCCTGCCGACGGCGCTGTCGAGCCAACTGGAAGAAGCCCACGCCGGCATGCGGCGTTATCGCGAAGTACTGGTGGAAGTGGCCGGGCTGTTTGAGCAGAAGCAGAACATGCGCGAGCAGGTCGACCAGGAAAGCAAGGCGATGGACAAGATCATGAGTGGCCTGATGGACACCCAGCAGCGCCTTGCACATGAGGATCAGCATTCGGCTTTTATTCAGATGGCGGTATTGACTGCGCTGGCGCTGGTGATCGGGCTGTTGGCTTCGGTGGTCATCTCGCGCCAGATTACTGCGCCGCTGGCGCTGACGGTTGATCTGGCGCGACGGATTGCCAAAGGCGACCTGACGGTCCAGGCCAGGTCTGCGCGCAAAGATGAGTTGGGCGATTTGCAAAATGCGATGCAGGAGATGGCGCAGAACCTGAACACGCTGGTGCAAGGTATCGGCAATGGCGTCACGCAGATTTCCACCTCTGCGGAGAAGCTCTCGGCCATGAGCGAGCAGACCAGCGCGGGTGTACGTCAGCAAAAAAGCGAAGTGGATCAAGTTGCCACGGCGATGCACGAAATGGCTTCGACGGTGCAGGAAGTTGCGCGTAACACCACCGATGCCTCCGCTGCCGCGACCCTCGCCGATCAGCAGGCGCGTCACGGCAGCACGGTGGTCAAGCAGGCGACGGTGCAGATCAGCGAACTTGCCATGGCCATTGAAGAGTTGGGCGGTGCGATGAATGTGCTGACTCAGGACAGCGAGCAGATCGGCAAAGTCATCGATGTGATCAAAGCCGTCGCCGAGCAGACCAATCTGCTCGCGTTGAACGCCGCTATCGAAGCCGCGCGGGCGGGTGAGCAGGGTCGTGGTTTTGCTGTGGTGGCAGACGAAGTGCGCTCGCTGGCGCAGCGCACGCAGGACTCGACCAAGGAAATCGAAGCGCTGATCGTCACCCTGCAACAAGGCACGCAAGCGGCCGCGACGCTGATGACCTCAAGCCGCGAACGCACCCTCGATACGGTGGTACTGGCGCAGAAAGCCGAATTGGCGATTACCGAGATCAATCAGTCCATCGGTACGATCCAGGAGATGAGTCTGCAGATATCGGCCGCCGCCGAGCAGCAAAGTGCCGTGGCCGACGAAATCAACCGCAGCATTGTCAGTGTGCGTGATGTGGCTGACCAGTCGGCTGTCGCCAGCGAAGAAAGTGCGGCGGCGACGATCGAATTGGCGTCCCTGGGGCAGGACCTGCAGCGAATGACCGCGCATTTCCGCACCTGATCTTTTCAACTTGGCGCACGCGGTGCCTTCAACTATTCAGGCGCCGCGGGGGCTGAAGTTATTGCGTTGTTTGCAGATAACTAAGGCCAGCAGCTGTTTTATTTATCGCCATGGAAGGTTGCACCCCGTCATCAGGTGGTTCATGACCGACTTTCCAAAATCATTCGCGTCTCCCGGAGGCTGCCAGGGCTGTAGGAACAAAGGCGTGCCGGAGATGGATTTCGCCTTCGCTTTCCAGCCCATTGTGGACCTGCGCGATCAAACGACGTTTGCCCATGAAGCGTTGGTTCGCGGCGTGAACGGCGAAGGCGCCTTGTCTGTCCTGGAAAAGGTGGACGATCAGAACCGTTATCGATTCGATCAACTGTGTCGAGTGCGGGCGATTTCCACGGCGGCTGACTTGGGCATGACGCAGTACCTGTCGATCAACTTTCTGCCGAATGCCGTTTACCGGCCGGAGATGTGTATTCGCAGCACGCTGGAAGCGGCGCGCACGTACGGCTTTCCGCTGGAGCGGCTGATCTTCGAGGCTGTGGAAGGCGAGCACGTCGAAAGCAACAAACACTTGATGAATATCTTGCGTGAGTATCGTGAGTTTGGTTTCAAGACGGCCATCGACGACTTTGGCGCAGGCTATTCCGGCCTTAACTTGTTGGCGGATTTTCAACCGGACCTGATCAAGCTGGATATGGCGCTGATCCGCAATATTCACCGTGACCGCGTACGCCAGACGATCGTGCGCAACGTGGTGAACATGTGCAGAGAGCTGGGCGTGGAAGTGATCGCTGAGGGCATAGAAAGTGCCGAGGAAAGAGACTTTCTCGCCGATTGCGGCATTTATCTTATGCAGGGCTACTGGTTCGCCAGGCCCTCGTTCAAATCGTTGGCGCAGATCTCGACGAGTGCGTGGCAGGGGAGATCATCCAATCCGCGCTCTTGTGCAAAACATTGATCACCACCAACACTGGCTGCCGTGAGTGCCATGCGCCTGAATGCCGGTTGTTCTGCGGTCACGGGGTGCGTCGGGTTTCCAGCAACGTAAATAGGCCCATGCCTGCGAGCATCGCCAATACGAAAACCATTGCTTGCCAGTGGCCCGTCAACAGGATGGTCACTGCCGGGCCAAGGCAGATGCCGGCTATCCCCCAACCGACGGCGAACAGCAGGCCGGCCAGGAATGCATTCAGTTTGAGCACGTTCAGATTCCCGACACCGCGTGCATTGAGCGAACCGTTCCCTAAACGCGCGCGGTGGCCGGGTTCAGTGGCTTATTGCGGCACCGCTATCCACTCACTCAACGTCTGCTGATACTTGCCAGTGACCTTGCTCAAATGCAGCCACTGATCGACATACAGTTTCCAGCTGATGTCGTCGCGCGGCAGCAGGTAAGCCTTCTCGCCGTATTGCATGTATTGATGCGGATTCACTGCGCACAAACCGGGTTTGAGTTTCTGCTGATACAGCGCTTCCGAGGCGTCGGTGATCATCACGTCGGCTTTGTTGTCGAGCAGTTGCTGGAAGATCGTCACGTTGTCGTGCAAGGCCAGTTGCGCCTTGGGCAGGAAGGCGTGGACGAAGGCTTCGTTGGTGCCGCCGGCAGGTTCGACCAGGCGCACGTTGGGCTGGTTGATCTGGTCGATGGTCTGGTATTTGGACTGGTCGGCGCAGCGCACCAGCGGGATCTTGCCGTCGGTGTCGAGGGTGTTGCTGAAGTAGGCTTTTTTCTGCCGTTCCAGTGTGACCGAGATGCCGCCCATGCCGATGTCGCATTTGCCGGCCTGCATGTCGGGCATCAGGGTTTTCCAGGTGGTCTGCACCCATTGCACCTTGACGCCGAGGCTATCGGCCAGGGAGCGGGCCATGCTGATGTCGATGCCTTCGAAGTCGCCGTCGCTGCGCTTGAAGGTGTAGGGCTTGTAGTCGCCGGTGGTGCAGACGCGCAACTGGCCTTGTTGCTGAATGCTGTCGAGGTGGGACGAGGCCGGGTCGGCGTGAGCGCCAGTCGCCAGGGTCAGCAGGCCGCCGAGGATCATCGTGCTTTTTAGTGTTGTCATTGAGATCGGGCTTCTGAAAGGGAAGGTGGCCCAGTGTAGTGAAAGCCTTCCACGGGTGTCATCCCGGGTCCGGACTCAATGTGCCGAGCCACGCCACCAGCGCCAGCGTTCAGTTGAGGGGAGGCAGGGATTTATAGTTCTGACAGATTTAACGCGGCAAACATCCTTAGACGCATACACATTCCCCCCTCGGAATCCCAGTCGGAAGTACTCGCCTTGGCTTTGCGCAACAGCGGTAGCCATTCGCGCAGTGCTCCCAAGTTGTTTTTGTAGCCTGGAATATGACTGGCGTCCACGTACTGCATGAACTCGTATTGCCCTGCAGCCGAGTAAAAGACGGGCTCATCGGCACCGTCCTCTTCTGCAAAACAGAACCGCTTCCCATCGTGATAGAAACTGATGAAGTGCGCATTCGGCGGGATATCGTTCCAGCTCTCCCAGCCAAATGCCGGAGCCCCCTGTTCCTTCGACTTTTGCACCAAAGCCTTTTTGCCTTTGGCGGACATATCGTGAATGTCGACAGTGACAAACCAACGTTCCGACTCGAAAGCTTCAGGGTTTTTCATGGCCGCCGCGATGAGCGAGTCTGGCTGAGTGTCTTGCACCAGGCGGAATTCTTGTCGAGCGTTCCAGGCCGCTTCGACTTGTTTGAAGTAATCACTGTCGACATCGATTGGCCACGCCTCAGACCAACGTTCAGCGAACCAGCGCTTGGCGTCTTGTAAGGCCACGATATCGTCAGTGAGGATGCCAAGTTCAATCCAGTGACTGGCTGCCTGGCCTTCAATGCCCAAGCCATTTGCTGACGCGTTGGCACTCCCTACGATCAGCTCATTGTCGCCGATGTAGGTTTTGGCATGGAGTCGGGGAAGGCTGCGAACCTTCGTTGGATGAAGTTCGAGCAATTCTCTCACCACTGCGGGGTTGGTCGCCCCTGCGGACAGGTCAAGCAGAATCCGGACGTCGCTCTGGCGTTGATCAAGACCCAGTTCTGAAATGGCACCTTTGCCCCAAAAGGCTACGGCAATATCCATTGAACCTTTGACTTCACGTACCCATTGAGCGAGTTGTTGCTGGTTTTGAATCAAACGTGTCATTCGTGTAACTCTGAGCGGGTTGATAAAATTCTGCCGGGCCGGTCGATCCTAGAGGCCAAGCCCTTCCTGAACCACCTGCAACAGGTTGTTCTCGGTCAGCGCGATGGCATCCAATTCCTGCCCGGTTTCAACCGTCTGCAACCACCAGTGACTTTCGTGGTGTTCATCGACAGTGCGCAGCAGATAGGTATTCCTGTCTTCCAGAGTAATCTGCACGCGCCCGGCGCCATCCTCGGTAAACCGCGCAATCGGATCGAAAATCAGACTGTGATTGTTCGCTTCGATCACCAACTGATCGATGGCGTAGTCGTGGCTTTCGCCGTCCGGCGAACTTTCGCAAACGTGCGTAGGATTGCGCCGAATCTTCAGTCCTACTTCGGTGACTGGCTGTAGCCAGGCTTCGATGCGGTGGTACAAGTCGTACACCTGAGCAGGCCAGCAATCGATTTCCAGCGCCGCATCAGCCTGGGTATGCCGTGTCTGCTTGAGTCTGGCGGCGAGTTCGTCTGCTTTACTCATGTCGGTTCCCTTGTTGGATGTCTGCCTGTTCAGCGTAGACCTTTGCACGGCGCAGGGCCTTGCCTTGCGTCATGCGCTTGCAATACAAGCGTGTCGAAATCAGCACTGGCCAAGCCTGGCCAACAACGAAAACCACGGACGCAGGCGTCCCAAGGAACGGGTCAATGAAAAAGCTGTTTACAATTCTGGCGCTGATCGCGCTGACGGCCGGTAGCATCGGCATGAGTTCGGCGCGTCAGCCGGCGTCGAACAAAGCGCAGGCCGAATCGGTGGCGGGGGTGTTCGACTACTACCTGCTGGCGCTGTCCTGGTCGCCGACTTTTTGTCTGTCGCACAAGGACGACGCGCAGTGCACCGGCAAAGGTTATGGTTTTGTCCTGCACGGTTTGTGGCCGCAATACGCCAAGGGCGGCTGGCCAGAATCCTGTCCGCCGCTGACCAGGCTATCGGCGGCAGAAACCAGCAAGGGCCTGACGATGTACCCGACGAAAAAACTCCTTGATCACGAATGGTCCAAGCACGGTACCTGCAGCGGTCTCGGCGCGAAGGGCTATCTGGACAAGTCCGATCAGGCCCTCGGCGCGGTGAAGATTCCGCAGGCGTTACAGCCGTTCGGCTCGACGTCGTACTACTTCGAAGCGCAGGAAATTGTCGATCTGTTTCGCAAGGCCAATCCGGGTATTCCCGAGGATGGAATTGCGGTGGTTTGCAGCGGCCCGCAGCTGTCGGAAGTGCGGGTGTGCATGGACAGGGATTTGCAGTTCGGCGCGTGTGGCAAAGGGGTGAAGACGCAGTGCCGCGCGGGGGATATTCGGGTGCCGCCGGTACGGTGAGCATCAGTAACAGCCTATGAAAAGAGGCGCTTGCATGAGCGCCTTTTTTGCCTGACGATTTGTAGCGCTTGGCAAATTCGCGCATGCTGCGCGCCTCAAAGGATCTGCACGACACATTGCAATGAGCTGTTCATGAGCGGAAAACCCGCTGCCCGCGTCACCGACCCCACCGCTTGCCCGTTGCCGGGACACGGCACCAACCCGATCGTCAGCGGCTCGCCAAATGTCAATTTTGATGGACTGGCGGCTGCGCGCATGACCGACAAGTCCGCTTGCGGCAGTGCGATCAGCGGCGCTGTATCTGGCACCGTGTTCATCAATGGCTTGAACGCGGCGACGCTGGACAGCACCGGTGGCCACGGCAATGTCGTCATCGGCGGTTCAGGCACGGTGATCATTGGCGACACCGTAGTCGCGGCGCCTTTCAGTGGTCTGCTGCCGATGCCGGTGCACTTCACCGACAAGTTGAAACTGGTCAACGATGTAACTGGCGAACCGATGCCCAACCATCCCTACATGATCCAGCGCGCCGACGGGCGCATGGAGCATGGCGTGTCTGATGCCGACGGGTTTACTCACGAAGTCAGTTCGCACCTGCCTGAAACCATCAAGCTGTTTCTGGAGGAGTGAGGCAATGGCTGCGGAGACGGTAACGTGCGCGAAGGGCAACACTTACAAGCTGCACAAGGAGCATACGCTGACCGACAAGAAGGATGTCAGCGCCAAGCCTGTGCCGGTGGAAAGTACCAAGGTGATCGTGCTTTTTATTGGTGGGGCCGGGGATAAGGAGAGTTATTACTTCTCTGGGCCGTATCGAAATATACAACGGGCGTGGCTGGACTTTAATAAGCGTGCTGAGTCGTTACAAGATGAGGGGAAATACAAGTCGGAGTGGCTGGGCTACAACGAGGTCAGAGGCAAGTCAGATATTCAGCGACATGTTTTGAGTCTGATACCGTACAAAAGCTGCCCTATCTACATTATTGGACATAGTCTTGGGGGGTGGAATGGGGCGCACCTTACGAGAATAATGTCGGAGTGGGGGTACAGAGTGCCTATGCTGATTACTTTGGACCCTGTCGGTGAAGGCGCATTGGTGTGGGTAGGCTCGGATATCTATCGTGAGCGTCCCGAGCCCATTGCGGAGGATTGGATAAACGTCAGAGCGATGCCTACTCAAAGAGATCCTTCAGATGGTGTAGCGGATTTTGGCGAAAAATGGCTCATATCTTGCGGTCCTTCCCTTAATGCTAACGTAGATACCAATCATGCAGACGCTAAAGGTCTATTTGTCGCACCTATCTCTGGAGCTAAATCCGCAAGCGATTTGTTGTTCGAATCAGTCATGAGGGAGTTTTCGTGATGTGCAGATTTTTGCTTTGCGCATTGTTAGCCGTTTGTTCCGGCTGTGCGAAAGACCATGCGAAGCCTCCAGCAAATTTGAATTATGTGTCGGTCGAAAGAGAAAGTTTTCGGTTGTACGCTATCCGATATCAATCGGACGTTGATGTTCTGGATCTTTTTAATCGTGGAGAGGGAGTCGGTATGGCGTCAGGGACGCTTGAGTGTGCCTTGGCGGATGACCATGATTTCTCGGTTGATAAAGCAATGCAATTTTCTGCCGTAGGTTTGATTGATTCAGACGTGAGCAAGAGAGAGAAAGAGAAATCTTCCTATCTCACCAGCGCGTTTCTGGTTGAAACCTCCAGCGACCGTAGTTCACAACGTCACCTGTCAAAAACGGAGCTAAATAACCTCCTATACAATAAAACCCAAATCCCCTGCAAAGTCGTCATCACCGCCTTTGGCTACAAAACCTACTACTCAAACACCATGAACATCCCCACCGCCGACCTGCTCCGCGAAATCAACAAACCCGAATAAAGATCGCCGGGGGACTCAGGCAAATCCCCCCGCATCCACCCCCAATTCCCCACGCAAAAACTCCACCAGCCCCCGCTGCATCCCACTCAACACTCCCTCGCGGCTGACCAGCGCCAGTTCCGTCGGCGCCAACTCCGGCAAATCCGTGCACACCTCATGTTCTGGCAATAGCGCCGAAACCGGCAGCACCGAAATCCCCAACCCGGACGCCACCGCCGCTTGGATCCCGGTCAGGCTGTGGCTGCCGAACGCCACTCGCCATGGTCGCTGCGCCACATCGAGCAGGCGAATCGCCCGTTGTCGATACAGGCAGCCCTGTGGAAACAGCGCCAGCGGCAGCACACCGCTGGAGGTGTCGAATTCGGTGCCTTTGACCCACACCAGCCGTTCCGGCCAGGTAGCCCATGCCGGGCCGCTGTCGGGTTCGCGTTTGATCAGGGCAATGTCGATGTCGCCGGCGTCGAGGCGTTGGCGCAGGTCGAGGCTCATGCCGCTGATGGTTTCCAGGCGCGCTTGCGGATGGTTGCGGGTGAAGCCGGCGAGGATCAGGGCCATGCGCCGGGCGTCGAAGTCTTCCGGCATGCCGATGCGCAGCACTTCCAGGTCGACGTCACTGGCCAGCGCTTGCGTGGCTTCGGCGGACAGCGCCAGTAACCGGCGCGCATAGTGGATCAGCAGTTCGCCGTGTTCGGTGACCGCGACGTTCACTCCGGTGCGGTCGCGCAGGAGTAGCGGGTGGCCGACCAGATCCTCGAGTTTGCGCACCTGCTGGCTGACCGTCGATTGCGTGCGGTGCACACGTTCGGCTGCGCGGGTGAAGCTGCCTTCGTCGACTACGCAGACAAAGGTTTTCAGCAATTCCAGATCCAGCATGGCGGCGTTCCCGATAGTGGATTTGCGAATGACGATCGCGTATTTATTTAATTTCACACTATCACCGCACGCTCATAAGCTGAAGTCCTCACTCTGGAGGAATCGACCGATGACCTTGAACAACACGCCACGCCCGCACTGGCTGACCTTCGATTGCTACGGCACACTGATTCAGTGGGATGAAGGCCTGAAAGCCGTGGTCAAAAAAATACTCAGCGACAAGGGCGAGCACGCCGTCGACGCCGCTAAGTTGATCGAAGTCTACGACCGTCACGAGCACCGTCTCGAACAAACACCGCCGCACCGTTCCTTTCGCGAACTGAGCACACTCGGCCTGCAACTGGCGCTGGCAGAACTGGGCTTGCCGAGCCAGTCCGAGGACAGTCAGCGTCTGGCGGCGGCCATCCCGAACATGCCGCCATTTGCCGAAGTGGTCGACACCCTCGCGCAGCTCAAAGCCTTGGGCTTCAAGCTGTGCATCGTCTCCAACACCGACGACGACATCATCGCCGGTAACGTCGCGCAACTCGGCGGCCATATCGACCGGGTGATCACCGCGCAACAGGCCGGTGCCTACAAACCGGCGCCGCGCCTGTTCGACTACGCTCATGAGCAATTGGGCGTGACCCGGGATGAAGTGGTGCACATCTGCGCCAGCCCCATGCTCGATCACACGGCGGCGCGGGACATGGGTTTTCGTTGCGTGTGGATCGATCGCGGCACGGGTCGTCAGTTGTTGCCGGACTATCGCCCCGACGCGATCCTGTCCAGCCTCGATCAAGTGCTGCCGCTGTTCAAATCCCTCGGCTGGACCTAAGGAGAATTGCCATGGCTCATATCTTGAGCGGCACTGGCAAAGCCAGACCAAGCGCAACGCTGCACCTGGACACCGAGGCGATCATCACCGCCCGCAACGAACTCGCCGCGTGCTTTCAACTGGCCGCGCTGCATGGGCTGGAGGAGGGCATCTGCAATCACTTTTCGGCGATGCTGCCGGGGCATGATGATCTGTTTCTGGTCAATCCGTACGGCTACGCTTTTTCGGAAGTGACCGCGCAAAATCTGCTGGTCTGTGACTTCGCCGGCAATGTGGTCGCTGGCGATGGCGAGCCCGAAGCAACCGCGTTCTATATCCACGCGCGCCTGCACCAACAACTGCCACGGGTAAAAGTCGCGTTCCATACGCACATGCCCCACGCCACCGCGTTGTGCCTGTTGCAAGGCCCGCCGCTGCTGTGGCTGGGGCAGACCGCGCTGAAGTTCTACGGACGGACGGCGGTGGACGAGGATTACAACGGCCTCGCACTGGACGCATCCGAAGGCGACCGCATCGCCAGCGTCATGGGCGACGCCGACATTCTCTTTCTGAAAAACCACGGTGTGATTGTCGCCGCGCCGACCATTGCCGAAGCCTGGGACGATCTGTATTACCTGGAACGCGCTGCGCAGGTGCAGCTGCTGGCGATGGCAACCCAACGTGAATTGAAACCGGTGCCTCATGCGATTGCGCAGCGCGCCTATGAACAGATGCGTGAAGGCGATGCACAAAGTGCCCGCGCACACTTGACCAGCGCGATGCGACGCCTGGCCCTGCACAACTGATTAACCGTAAAGAAGCAATCGTAAATAAATCGACGAAAAGCGATCATCCAAACTCGCGACGCGCCGATAACTGGGCGGGAGGCGGGCGTTTGCCCGGTACATCCCGGTGGGCTACGCTCACACATACAAGGGTTTCGGGCTCGCGCCCCTGTCGTACCTGCCCAGGACATGCTTTTGCCAATCCCCAATCACGATCCGCATCAGGCCCCCGGCACGCTCAAACGGTTGCCGCTTCGCAAAGCGGCGGTGCTGTTTATCGTTGCGGTGAGCCTGTGCCTGTGCGGTCTGCTGTACCTGCAACTGGAGCAGTCGCGGCGTCAGGATCTGGCAGTGGCGAAGATGGCTTCGGGCAACCTGACCCGGGCCATGGCGCAGCAGGCCGAGGACACTGTGCGGGCGGCGGATCTGGTGATGACCAGCCTCGTCGACTGGATTCAGGACGATGGTTACGGGGCGGCGCAGCGCCCTCGGTTACAGCGGATCTTTGCCCGCCGCGCGCAGCAACTGGATCAGTTGCATGGCATCTTTCTCTTCGATCGCGAAGGGCAGTGGGTCATTACTTCGTTCGCCGATCTGCCTCGTGGCAACGGCGTGGCCGATCGCGAGTATTTCAAGTTCCATCAGCAGAATGCTTCGACCGTTGCGCACATCGGCCCGGCGATTCGCAGCCGCGAAAACGGCGAGTGGATCATTCCGATTTCCAGACGCGTCAACGACCAGCTCGGCAACTTTCAGGGCGTGCTGATGGCGGGCATCCGCATGTCCTACTTCGATCAGTTCTTCAAAAGCTTCAGCCTCGATGACAGCGGCATCATGTTTCTGGCGCTGACCGACGGCACCTTGCTGGCGCGACGGCCCTTTGATGAGTCGTTGATCAATACCTCGGTGGCCCACGGCGAGATCTATCAAACCCTGCTGCCGAACGCTAACGCTGGCACCGCGATGCTCAATTCCGTGGTCGACGGCGTGACCCGCTTGTATGGCTATCGCCAGCTCGCCTCGTATCCGCTGGTGGTCTCTGCTGCGACGTCGCAAGACACGATTCTGCAGGGCTGGTATGACCGCGCCTTTCAGTCCAGCGTGATTGTCGCGCTGGTGATTCTCGGGGTTGGCCTGTTCGGCTGGGTGTTCATTCATCAAGTGCGCGATGGCGAACGGATCGAGAAAAACCTGCGCAAGGCGCAACTGGCGCTGGAGCAGATCGCCACCCACGACAGCCTGACCGGGTTGGCCAATCGGCGCTTGTTCGAGCGCTCGCTGGACATCGAATTTGCCCGGGGCGCGCGCCAGGTCAGCCCGGTCAGCCTGATCATGCTCGATATCGATTTCTTCAAGCGCTACAACGATGCTTACGGCCATGTCGCCGGCGATCAATGCCTGGCGCAGGTGGCGCAAGTGGTGAAGGCCTGCTGCCAGCGCAAGTCGGATCTGGCGGTGCGTTATGGCGGCGAAGAGTTTGCCGTGCTGTTGCCGGACACGGACATCAACGGCGCGCTGGCGATAGCCGGGCAGATTCGCCGCAGCGTGATCGACAAGCACATCGTCCACAGTGGGTCGCCGACCGGTTATCTCACCGTGAGCCTGGGCTGTTATGCGTTTATTCCGCACGGCAACGACAGCCCGCAAGTGTTTATCCAGCGCGCTGACGCGGCGTTGTATCAGGCGGAAAATGCCGGACGCAATCGCGCGGCGGTGTATGCGCCGGAAGAAGGTTTTGCCGAACTGATGCGTTCGGATCGCTGATCTCAGTCACACTGTTGAGCAAATGTGGGAGCGAGCTTGCTCGCGAAGGCGGCGCACCGGTGACCAAATCAGTCGACTGACACAATGCCTTCGCGAGCAAGCTCGCTCCCACAGTTACTCAGTGTTGCTTTATCTGGGATGGCTCTTGTTCGTTCAGCTGCCCGTGCCACCGCCCGCACCACCCGTGCCGCCGCCGGCCGAGCCGGTGCCACCGCCCGCGCCGGAACCCGAACCACTGGCGCCGCCATTGGTGCCCGTGCCAGTGCCCATGCCCGAACCAGTTCCTGTCCCTGTCCCGGTTCCTGTGCCAGTTCCGTTATTGGTTCCACCAGAATTGCTGTCAACGGAAGGCGAGCCCGGGGTGTTGTCTGGCGGCATGGTCGAGCTGCTGGCGCCGCCGGACTTGGTGCCCGTCGCATCGGTGCTGTCATTGGCAGCGAAGCTGGCGGCGGATGCCGTGGCGAGCAGGCCGGCCAACAATAACGAAGTGAATTTGCGCGTCATCATGGTACGTCTCCTGATAAAGGGGATTACCTGATATTGGTCAGGCGCACTGAAACCTTGGTGCCCGTCGAGTGACGAGCGGTCAGTCGCCGCGCCAAGTGGCCTACCGTTCTTCTGCAATATTGGCTATTTGCCGAAGCACCCCCGGGGACTAACGTAGCCACACATTCAATCGCTACCCCGGAGCCCACCATGCAACCTCGTGCCGATTTCTACACCGCTTCCCCAGATGCCATGAAAGCGATGATGGCGCTGGAAAATGCCGTCTCGAAACTGTCGCTGGAAAAGAGCCTGCTCGAACTGGTCAAGCTGCGCTCTTCACAGATCAACGGCTGCGCATTCTGCATCGACATGCACACCGCCGACGCGATCAAGGACGGCGAAACCCCGCGTCGTCTGTTCGCCGTTACAGCATGGCGGGAAGCGCCGTTCTTCAGCGAGCGTGAACGCGCCGCGCTGCTGTGGACCGAGTCGCTGACACAACTGAGCCTGACCCACGCGCCGGACGAAGACTATGAAGTCGTCGCTGCACAGTTTTCGCCGAAGGAACTGGTTGACCTGACGGTGGCGATCAACACCATCAACGGCTGGAATCGCTTGGCTGTGGGCTTCCGCAAACTGCCGCAGGCCTAAGCTGCCCACAATCCCCTGAAGGAGCTGCGGAAGGCTGCGATAATTTGATCTTGTCTTTTAAAGGCAAAGTCAAAAGCTCGCAGCCTGCGGCAGCTCCCGCAGGCGGGGCATCAATGCCCGTGCGCTCGGCGCTCTTGCGCATCAAGGGCGCCATCGCTGTGGCGATGATGAAGCAGACCGTGATCATCACCGGCCAGCATGGCGCCGGTGCCTTGGAACCGGTCAGTCATCACGGCTGCGCTTTGGCGATCGCTTGGGTACGGCTGGCGCGTTGCTGGGCTTGATGTATGCCTGGTTGATAGGCACGGGTCTGATGCACGCCGGCCGGTTTCAGGGTTTGGGAGAAACACTGATGGTCTGTAGCGCTTGGGCGTTGGCGCTGACCATTCAGACCACAGAACTTTGATTGCTTCAGGATATTTTCAGTGTTGTCAATTTGATTATCAGGTGTTGACATATTCTGAAACAAGTGTGAGATTAGTCGCCGTGAGTAAGGATGTACTCATCGCTATAGATCAGACTATGAACGGCTCAAGGGATTGGCATGTTTCATCTCATCGCATTACTTATCTGTTCGCCTCCGCATGCCTTTACCTTCAAGGCAGTCAATCGTTGCTCTGTTTTTCTTCTGCGCTGTAGCAATAGTTATTCTTCAACCCTCGGCGCGGGAAAATTTCTTACCGACCGGTAATTCCGGAAAATAACCAGATCCTGGAACTCGTTCGTTTTTTTTTGGAAGCGCGCGATACGTTTTGGTAACCGGAATAAAAGAAGCGACCAACAAGTTATCGTGGGCCGCCTGCATGTCGGATGAAGTCTTTCGTCTGGTTTTTGACAAGCCTTGATTACGCTGGAACAAGGTCGTTCATATCCACCGGTACAAATAGGCAGCATCAAAAATATGAGTAAGAAAATCACTGTGTTGCTGAGTTTGGTATTGGCTGCGCAAACATCCGTGTCAGTCGCGGATAACGCTAACGGGAAAAAACTGTATCTGCAGCGATGCGCAGTTTGCCACGGAGCAGACATCAGAGGGACAGGTCCCTTGGCGAACAAAAGCAATCCGGCAACTCCTGATCTTACTCTGCCAGGTTTCAGAAAAAGACTTGATGAATATCCGGGGGTTATCGTTTCGTCGGTGATACTTCGGCCCAGCGGGAATTTGATCCCGAAAACATTGCGAGAAAACGGCGTAAAGATACCGCCACATGCGTGGAGTATTAACGACCTTCGTGATTTGCATCAGTACATGAGCAGTGTGATTTTCAGGAAGAACTGATTTCGACATGGATGGCGAAGGCAGCGTCCCGGCCATTTGAATTGTGTTTGCTTTAAGCCTTATTACTCAGAGGGACAACCCCATGCGGACAAAGGTTGCAATCGTTGGAGCAGGGCCGGCTGGATTAATGTTGGGGCAACTGCTTTCGCAGATGAACATCAGCAATATCATTGTTGAAAGCCGATCCAGGGAATACGTCGAGGGACGCAGTCGTGCGGGCCAGATTACACCCGCGACTGTCCGCATCCTGACACAAAGTGGTATGGGTGAAAGAGTTCATGCTGAAGGGATGAAACATTCCACCCTGCAGTTCCATTACGACGGATCTACCCGTGAACTGGATTTCGAGGCACTCACCGGGCAAACCGTAATGATTTACGGGCAACAGGAAATCATCAAGGATCTCGTCGCAGCGCGGTTGCGGACAGAGTATCCGCTGCTGTTTGGCGCTGCCGATGTCCAAGTGCATGGCACTGATGGTAACTCGCCTTCGGTGACGTTCCGACATGACGGCAGGCAACAGAGTGTTGAATGTGATTTTGTTGTCGGCTGCGACGGCTTTCATGGCATTTGCCGGCCGCAAATCGCCGACGCACTCACTTGTTATTCTCACGCTTACCCGTTTGCATGGCTGGCGGTACTCGCCGAAATGACGCCAATTGCCAAGGATGTCATCTTTTCCAGCCACGAAACCGGGCTGGCATTGTTCACCATGCGCTCGGCGAAGGTTTCAAGAATTTATCTGCAATGTTCTCCGGACGAAGATCCCAATGAGTGGTCTGCCGCGCGCATCTGGGACCTCTTGCAATCGCGGATTGAAGGGCGGCCGGAGAAAGTTGACGGCGGGGCCATTATTGAAAAAAGTATTGTGCAACTGAGAAGTTTCGTTGCCGAAAAAATGCAAAAGGGCAGGTTGTTCCTCGCGGGTGATGCTGCGCACATCGTGCCGCCTACTGCTGCCAAGGGGCTTAACCTGGCTGTCTCCGATGCCAATATTCTGGCTCGTGGCTTCGAGCATTTTTATGCCAGCGACAAGGACGATCTGTTGCTGTCGTATTCCGGCATTGCGTTGAAACAGGTGTGGCGGGATGTGCAATTTTCCCATTCGATGGCGATGTTGCTGCATCGTTACGACGACAATGCTCAATTCCACAGACGACTTCAAATAGCTGAACTTGATCGCATTCTCGGCACTGGCCCGGCGGCGCAGAATTTCGCCGAACTGTGGGTGGGCAGTCCTCCCTTCACCGCGTCGATTTAAATCAGGCCTAGATCAAGTTGATCAGTGAACACATGGAGTTGTGCAATGGGTCAAACACGCAAGGTCTTGATTATTTTGCATCAGGGACACTCGACGCCCGGCCGCGTAGGCGTCCTCCTGAATCAAATGGGATTTGAGCTGGATGTCCGCCGACCACGATTCGGTGATCCGCTTCCGCAGTGCATGGCAGAGCACGCGGGCGTGGCCGTTTACGGCGGCCCGATGAGCGCTAATGATAACGACGCTTATATTCGCGACGAGATCGACTGGTTGGCCAAGCCGTTGAAGGAAGGCAAGCCGTTGCTGGGTCTTTGTCTGGGCGGGCAAATGCTGACTCGGCACTTGGGATCGCGCGTCTACCGACTGGATAGTGGGATAACCGAGGCCGGTTATTATCCGATAACACCGCTGGCTGCTGCTCACGAGATAACGGCTGACGCCTGCGCTCCTTTTCCAGACCATGTCTATCAATGGCACAGCGAAGGCTTCGATCTGCCGCCAGGCGCTACGCAGCTAGCCGAAGGTTCGACCTTTCCGGTTCAAGCCTATCGATATGCAACTAACGCCTACGCTCTGCAGTTTCACCCGGAAGTGACTTACGAGACGATCGACCGTTGGGCAATGCTCGGTGGCGAACGACTCAAAGCGCCGGGTACCCGGCCTGCAGCCGAACATACTGCCGGTTGGCATCAATATGATTGCGCGGTGGCGACCTGGATCAAAGCGTTTCTTCCCAAATGGATCGGATCGCCTGCTTGAGAACTGAAAGTCCGAGTATCAAAACCTGACTGAATAACTTCAATAAATATTGTCTTGAATTCGCGACTTATGCGGGGATTGCGCGGTATGGATTTTCAACTTTGGATATTGTTTTGCGTAGTATTTCTATCGGCCGCGATACTTCCCGGGCCGAATGTTGCCTTTTCCATGGCACAAGCCCTGGATCACGGTTTCAAGGAATCGTTTCCAGCTGCCATTGGTTTCGGCCTGGCCAGTGGCGGGCACGCCGTTATTGTTTTGTCCGGTCTGGGGATATTGGTAAGAGATAACCCCGGTATTTTGTTCTGGCTGAAATGGGTGGGCGTTGTTTACCTGCTCTACCTCGCTTTTAAAACGCTGCGTTCGCATACCCAGGTTGCGGTTGCCACTTCGCGCAAGCGAACCCCTCTGCAAATGTTTACCGGAGCGATGATCGTTTCGTTTACAAATCCCAAGGGGATATTGACCAACATTATCTTGTTTCCAACGTTCATCGATAACGCCTTGCCGTATATTCCGCAGTGCATTGCATTGGTGTCGACGGCAATATTCATCTCTACCACAGTATATGCACTGTATATGCTCATGGCGGGGCATGCGGCGAAGATTCTTCGCACAAAACGCCAAATGAGTGTGGTAACAGGGGTTTTATATATCGGCGTCGCTGCGGCCATTGCGACAACTATCTGAAAACTTACGGGTATTCAAGGAGGGATTCGGATTGATTGGCGTATTTGATTTCGGCAGCGGTGGTTTAACGGTAATGCGCGCGTTTGAGTCGGTCCTGCCCGATGAGCAGTTCGTCTATTTGGGTGATCATGGAAACGCACCTTATGGCAATGATGCAGTCGACGATATCCATGATCTTACCCAGGCCGCCATTACTCGCCTTTTCAAGTATGGCTGCTCATTAGTTGTCATCGCCTGTAACACGGCGGTTGCCACCAGTCTGCAAAGATTGCAGCAGACGTGGCTTGCTGAGGTTCATCCCGGTCGCAGGGTGATCGGCGTTGTTGCACCTGTCGCCGACAGGATCGCGAACTCTGCTTGTGATTATCCAGTGCAAAGCGTCGCGGTCTTCGCGACTCAGCACACGGTTCAGTCAAATATCTTTGCGTTGCAAATCAATAATCGGCGTGCCGATATAAAGGTGTACCAACAAGCCTGTCAGGGCCTGGCGTTGCTCATTGAACAAGGTGTGCCCGAGGACATGCTGCGCACTGAGATTCGTAAACATGTCAATGCGCTCCTGAGTGCTGCTCCACAGGTGCCAGATGTTTGCATATTGGGCTGTACGCATTATCCGATTATTGAACACCTCTGGCGCCGCGAGCTGCCGGATTCCATGCGGCTGATTTCCCAGTCCGACGCCGCCGCTGAAAGTCTGGTGGAGTACCTGAAAAGTAATCCTCATCTCTCAAGTGCAAGAGCAGGCGGCAACAGGTTCTTGACGACTGGCGATAGTGCAACGGTTTCACAACGAGCCTCGTTGTTCTACGGGGCGAGGGTGGCGTTTGCACCAATTGATGCATAGCCGATTACAACAAGTTTTGCCCTTTGTTCACCAGTGTCACACGGAGTGGAAGGGGCGATGAAACGGATAGTCAATATTTCAGGAGAAAGCGATGAAACTGGTTGGCATGATGGGATCACCCTATGTTCGGCGCGTGGCCGTTTCTATGCGGCTGATGGGGCTGGAACATGAACATCGGCAGATCTCGGTGTTTCGCGATACGGATGAATTTCGAACCATCAATTCGGTGGTCAAGGCGCCGACGCTGATTTGCGAAAACGGCGAAATGATCATGGACTCATCGATGATCCTTGATTATCTGGAGGCGCAGGTCGCACCCAACCGCAGTTTGATGCCGAAGGATTCGGCGGAGCATCAAAAGGTGCTGTCGCTCATCGGGCTCGGCCTCGCGGTATGCGAAAAAGCGGTCCAGCTCGAGTATGAATACAACAAACCGGTCGCGTTTCACTATGAGCCTTGGCAAACGCGCGTCACCGAGCAATTGCATGCCGCGTTGGCGCTTCTGGAAAAGGCTGCAGCCAGCGCCAATCCTTGGCTTGCAACGGCGCAGTTGTCTCAGGCCGATGTAACCGTGGCCGCCGCCTGGCGCTTCACCCAGTTCAGGGTCTCCCACCTGGTCGAGGTCCAGAACTACACAGCGCTTGCCGCTTACGCTGACCGGGTGGAGCAACTGCCCGAGTTTGTTGCTACGCCGCTGAAATAAGCGCTGTGCCTGCCCCGGTATCGGGGCAGGCCGCAACCGTCCGATTCGCATCACCGCACCCTACAAGATCCCTCTCAATCGCAATGGCAAATCTGATCGCAGGGCTTTGACGCTGTTGGCCGATCCGTTACTGCGTGATCAACCGGAGACACAAGGATGTTGAGCCTAGAAGATTTTTTTGCCTACGGCGAGGCGGGGTATACCCATGTGCCGCTTTGGCAAACCCTGTCATTGCCGCCAGAGGTGGAAGCCGTTGCGCTGTACCAGGCTCTAGCCAACTGTGGGCAAGACTATCTGTTCGAAACCGGCCACTGGCACGAGGGTGTGTTCGCGCCGGCGTACTCGGTGATTGGCCTGCCTTGCAGTCAGCGCGTCGAACTCGATGAGGGTGTCTTGCGCCTGTACCGTGACGGACAGATTTCGGTGACGATTGACTGTATTGATCCGTTGGCAGAACTGGGCAAGTTGCAGAAGGGCTTTCGTATACCGCAATGCCCGGGCCTGCCATGTTTCAGCGGTGGGTTCTTTGGCTATTTCGGTTTCGAAACGACTCGGCTCATCGAGTCGCGTCTGCGTCGAGTGCCGCGCAAGCCCTCTGGGTTTCAGCTGCCTGATGTATTGCAATTGATCAGCATGGATCTCGTCGTGCTGGATCACCGCGAGCATCTGGCTTATTGCATCGTGCATGAACCCCCGAAGGCGCTGGGCGATTACCAGTGTGGGCAGGATCGGCTCAACCGACTGATCGCAAATGTGCGCCCGTTACTCGTACCGCGCGCACCTGGCGGGCATGTGGTCGAGGTGACAACGCCGGTCGTCGAATCGGCCTTCCCGAAGTCAGCGTTCATTGAGGCCGTAGCAAGGATCAAGGACTACATCGCTGCGGGCGATGTGATGCAGGTGGTTTTATCCCAACGCATGAGCCTGCCTTTCGACGAGGACGCCGTCGCGCTGTACCGATCCCTGTCCGATCTGGGCCACACGCCTTATCGCTACTTGTTGAACCTGGGCGACTGCCAGGTGGTTGGCGCCTCTCCGGAAATGTTGTTTCGTCAGGAGCAACAAACGGTGGCCACCCGGCCAATGGCTGGTACACGCCGGCGGGGCAGTGGGGCAGTCGAAGACCACCGACTCAGGGATGAACTGCTCGCTGATCCGAAGGAAATTGCCGAGCATATGATGCTCGTTGACCTGTCGCGCAATGACCTCGGCCGATTGGCTCGCGTCGGCAGTGTGCAGGTGACGCAGTTGCTGAACGTGGAATATTTCTCCCATGTCATGCACATCGTCTCAACCGTGACCGGGCATGTGCCGGACCACGTGACCGGGCTGGACCTGCTCAAAAGCATTTTCCCCGCAGGCACGCTGAGCGGGGCCTCGAAGGTGCGGGCGCTGGAGATCATTGCCGAACTGGAACCGCATTCTCGCGGGGTGTATGGCGGCGCGATCGGTTATCTCGACTGGAGCGGCCGTGCCGACCTGGCGATCGCCATTCGAACCGCACTGCTGCAAGACGCCCGTCTCTACGTTCAGGCCGGCGCCGGCGTGGTGCAGGATTCGGTAGCCGATCGTGAGTGGCAGGAAACGCTGGAGAAAAGCCAGTTGCTGCGGGTCGCCGCCGGCCGCTGTCAATCGATCGCCCAACGCCAGGAATTGCCATATGCACTTAATGATCGATAACTACGACTCCTTCACCTACAACATCGTGCAGTACCTGGGCATGCTCGGGGCTGAGGTTGAAGTGCGTCGTAATGACGAAATGACCTTGGCTGACATCGAAGCGCTGGCGCCAGAGTCTTTGATTGTCTCGCCTGGGCCGTGCTCTCCAACAGAAGCGGGCATTTCCCTTGCGGCCATCCATCATTTCGCAGGCCGTTTGCCGATATTGGGCATCTGTCTGGGGCATCAATGCGTTACCGCTGCTTTCGGCGGCGAGGTGCGCAGGGCGAGGCAGGTGCTGCACGGCAAGGTTTCCCGTATCAGTCACGACAGTCGTGACCTGTTCGACGGCTTGCCTGACGGCTTGCAAGTCGCGCGGTACCACTCTCTGGTGGCGGGTGTCTTGCCCGGCGAATTGGTGGCTACTGCGCACGTGCTGGATGACGACGGCATGCCGGGTGAGATCATGGCGCTTCGGCACCGAGACCTGCCGATCTATGGCGTGCAGTTTCACCCAGAGTCATTGATGACGCCGCAAGGTCTGGCGATGTTGGCAAACTACCTGAAACTGGTTGAGCGAACCCGGCTGACCAGGTACGCGCCCTGAGCGCTCTGTTCGAGGAATCGATTGCCTCGCCTTAATAGGAAGCATTACTATTCGCGCCTCTTTCCTCAGCGCGTCGCCAACCCTCATGCGTCCCCGCAGACCCGGCTTTTTCGAGCATTACGAAGAGTTGATCGGCACCTGGACTCGGCGCCTGCGCAATCGCGCGCAGGCCGAGGATCTGGCGCACGACACCTTTGTGCGGGTGCTCGAGGCAGATTCGGCGGCGGTGCAGCAGCCCCGCGCGTATCTGCATCAGACCGCGCGCAATATCGCCGTTGACGGTTATCGGCGGGAGGACCGGCGGGGCGTCATGGAGTCGGAGGCGGTCGAGGACACTGCGTCGTCGGCGGGCGATCCGGAGCATTACATGCACGCGATCCAGTTGGCCGATTCCATCGAACGCGCGCTCACCGAGCTGCCGCTCAACTGCCGCAAGATCTTTGTCTGGCAGAAGATCGAAGGCCTGACGCAGGCAGAAATCGCCGAACGCCTGGGGCTGTCCAAGAACATGGTCGAAAAGTATATGATCCGCACCCTGCGGCATCTGCGTGAGCGGCTGGATGGCTTGCAGTCATGAGCGTTCGCACCTTTTCATTCTCAGCCGGACAGGACATTCCATGATGGAAACGGGTGATTGCGCCTGTGGGCAAACGGCGGTGCGGGAAGAGGCGGCGGCCTGGTTCGTGCGATTGCAGGAGCCGAATGTCAGCGTCGAGCAACGGCAGCGCTTCGAGGCCTGGCTGAACGAGCATCCGCAGCACCGTGAGGAATTCCAGTTGCTGCAAGGCTTGTGGACGGCGGCTGACCTGCTGCCGACGTCGCGTCTTCAGGCGCTTGCGCAAACTCCCCGCCGCGAACGCCGGCCGATGCTGCGTTATGCCGTCGCCGCGAGTGTCCTCGCCGTGGCGCTGGGGCTTGGCCTGTTCAGTGGTTTGAATCATCCGGGCGCTTACCGCGCTGAATTCGCCACGGCGCCGGGCGAGCGCAAGCATGTGGCGTTGCCGGACGGTTCTGTAATCGATCTGAACAGTCGCAGCCGCTTGCAGGTGCGTTATGGGCAGGATCGACGGCTGATCGAATTGAGCGCGGGCGAGGCGATGTTCAGTGTTGAACACGACGCCTCGCGTCCGTTTATTGTCGAAGCCGGCAGCGGCAGGGTCACGGTCACCGGTACGCGTTTCGATGTGCGCCGCGATGCCACGCAGACCCGCGTGGCGGTGGAGCAGGGCACGGTGAAGGTGCAGGGAAGTGCTGCCCCGGACAACCAATTCATCAACCTCACCGCAGGCCTCGGCACGGCGGTCGATGCCCAGGGCAAGGTCCTGCCGGCCTACGCGGTCAACCCGGCGGAACTGACCGCCTGGCGCAACGGCAAACTGGTGTTCAACAACGCCAGCCTCGGCGAAGTAGCGGCGGAAGTATCGCGCTATCGCGACAAACCGCTGACCGTATCCCAGCCGAACGTGGCCAGCCTGCGCCTGACCAGCGTGTTCAAATCCGACGACACCGACGCCTTGCTCAAAGCCTTGCCGAGCATCCTGCCGGTGACGGTGCGCACCCTTGCCGATGGCAGTCAGGAAATAATTTCCAGATAGCATTCAGGTTTTTTTTCAGTTCATCGTCTTCCTGTTCAACTGCAACTGGTTTGCATTAACAGCCGCACACTCTTGCGATCCACAGGACTGCGTACGACGTGAACATCACCACAACCCACAATAAAAAATTCCCTTGGCTGCCATTGGCTCTCGCGCTGGCGGTCAGCGCCGCGATGCCGTTAGCGTTTGCCGCTGAAGCCATTCATATCCGCGCGCAACCGCTGGGCCAGGCCTTGAGCGAGCTGGGCCAGCAAACCTCGCTGCAGGTGTTTTTCAGCCCTGAACTGGTGGCCGGCAAACAGGCGCCAGCGGTCGACGGCGACCTTTCGCCAGAGCAGGCTTTGCGGCAGCTGTTGCAGGGCAGCGGTCTCGATTATCAGATCAATGAAGGCTCGGTCACGCTCGCCCCAACAGCCACCTCCGCAGCCAGCAACGGCCCGCTGGAGCTCGGCGTGACCGACATCAAAGTGGTCGGCGATTGGCTCGGTGACGCGGACGCTGCGGTGGTGCAAAACCACCCCGGCGCACGCACGGTGATTCGCCGCGAAGTGATGGTCGAGCAGGGCGCGATGAACGTCAGCGACGTGCTCAAACGCGTGCCTGGCGTGCAGGTGCAGGACTCCAACGGCACCGGCGGCAGTGATATTTCCCTTAACGTCGGCGTGCGCGGTCTGACTTCGCGGCTGTCGCCACGCTCGACTGTTTTGATCGATGGCGTACCAGCGGCGTTCGCGCCTTACGGCCAGCCGCAACTGTCGATGGCGCCGATTTCCTCGGGCAATCTCGACAGCATCGACGTCGTGCGCGGCGCCGGTTCCGTGCGCTACGGGCCGCAGAACGTCGGCGGCGTGATCAACTTCGTGACCCGCGCGATCCCGGAGAAAACCACCGGCGAAATCGGCACAACGCTGGAGACCACTCAGTACGGCGGCTGGAAACACATCGACACCGCATTTCTTGGCGGCACCGCCGACAACGGCATGGGCGTCGCGCTGCTGTATTCCGGCGTCAACGGTCACGGCTATCGCGAGCGCAACAACGGCAACGACATCGACGACGTGCTGCTCAAGACGCACTGGGCGCCGACCGATCAGGACGATTTCAGTCTCAATTTCCACTATTACGACGCCAGCGCCGACATGCCCGGCGGTCTGACCCAGCGTCAGTACGACGACAAACCGTACGAATCGGTGCGTGACTACGACCAGTTCACAGGCCGGCGCAAGGACGTGTCGTTCAAGTGGATCCGCCAGATCGACGAGCGCACTCAGGCGGAAATCCTCACCTACTACACCGACAGCTTTCGCGGCAGTACCATCGCTGCGCGCGATCAGCGCACCCTCAGCTCTTACCCGCGTTCCTACTACACCCTCGGCATCGAGCCGCGCGTGTCGCGGGTGTTCGATGTCGGCCCGACCACCCAGGAAGTCAGCGTCGGTTATCGCTATCTGAAAGAGGCCATGCACGAAGAGTCGAGTCGTCTGGCGCTGGTCAACAACCAGCCAGTAGTCACGCCGACCTCCGACGGCCATGTATTCCAGGATCGCACCGGTGGCACCGAGGCCAATTCGGTGTATGTCGACAACAAGATCGACGTCGGCAACTGGACCATCACCCCGGGCATTCGCTTCGAACACATCAGCACCGATTGGCATGATCGCGCTGTCCTCGACACCGCTGGCCGGCCGGTCCCGGAAAAAAACCGCAGCATCGAAAGCAATGAGCCGCTGCCGGCGCTGAGCGTGATGTATCACCTGTCCGATGCCTGGAAGCTGTTCGCCAATTACGAAACCTCGTTCGGCAGCCTGCAATATTTCCAGCTCGGCCAGGGCGGTTCGGGTGACAGCACCGCCAACGGTCTGGAGCCGGAAAAGGCCAAGACCTACGAGATCGGCACGCGCTACAACGATGATGTGTGGGGCGGCGAGGTGACGCTGTTCTACATCGATTTCGATGACGAACTGCAATACATCAGCAACGACGTCGGCTGGACCAACCTCGGTGCGACCAAGCACCAGGGCATCGAAGCCTCGGCGCACTACGACATGGCCGCCCTCGATCCGCGCCTCGATGGTTTGACCGCCAACGCCGGTTTCACCTACACCCGCGCCACCTATGAAGGCGAGATCCCCGGCTTCAAGGGCCGCGATCTGCCGTTCTATTCGCGGCAGGTGGCCACGGTCGGATTGCGTTACGAGATCAACCGCTGGACGTACAACATCGATGGCTTCGCCCAATCGAAACAGCGTTCGCCGGGCACCGGTGTGAATGCGGATGGCAGCTTCAACGGCAACTACATCACCGAAGGCACAGCGGATGGGCAGTACGGCGACATCCCGGGTTACGTGACCTGGAACGTGCGCGGCGGCTACGACTTTGGTCCGCAGGTGTCGAACCTCAAGCTCGGTGCCGGGGTGAAGAACGTCTTCGACAAGCAATACTTCACCCGCTCCAGCGACAACAACTCGGGGATGTATGTCGGCGCACCGCGCACGTTCTTCGTGCAGGCCAGCGTCGGCTTCTAAGGCTTGATCGTTCCCACGCTCTGCGTGGGAATGCAGCCCGGGACGCTCCGCGTCCCTTGCAAAGCCGAACGCGGAGCGTCCGTTGAGGCATTCCCACGCAGAGCGTGGGGAACGATCTGGCTACGTCCTGCTCGCGAAGCTTTCAGACCTTGAGGACTTTGCCGCCGATCGCCACAGCCACCAGCAATACCGCCATCAATCCGAAGGCAAAACTCAGGCTGCTGGCATGGGCGACAAAACCGATCACCGCCGGCCCGGCGAGAATCCCGGCATAACCGAGGGTGGTAATCGCCGGCACCGCGATGCTTTCCGGCATCACCGTCTGCTTGCCCACCGCCGTGTACAGCACCGGCACGATGTTCGAGCAACCGGCGCCGACCAGCGCATAACCGAGCAGTGCCGCTTGCCAGCTCGGCGCGAAGGTGGCGAGAAACAGTCCCGTTGCCGCCAACAGGCCGCCGAACAGAATGATCCGCGTCGCACCGAGCTTACGCACGATGCGGTCACCGAGCAGACGGCCGACGGTCATGGTCAGGGCAAACGCTGCGTAACCCATTCCCGCATAAGCCGTGTCGATCCCCCGTTCCTGAGCGAGGAACACTGCGCTCCAGTCCAGCGCCGCGCCTTCGGTGAGGAACACGATGAAGCACATGCCGCCGATAAACAGCACGATGCCATGGGGAATGGCGAACGCCGGGCCGGAGCTTTCACTGCCGTAGGGCAACATGTGCGGCACGCATTTGAGCAAGGCGCCGATCAACAACACGACGACGACCAGCATCGCCGCCAGTGGTGTCAGCCCGAGGCCGAGCAGGGCGCTGACGCCCGCCGCACCGACAATGCCGCCGAGGCTAAACAGGCCGTGGAACCCCGACATCATGTGCTTGCCGCTGGCGCGCTCGACGATCACTGCTTGCAGGTTCACCGTCGAATCCACCGTGCCGAGGCCGGCGCCGAACATGAACAACGTGGCGATCAGCGCCGGGATCGACGACACCGCCGCCAGCAACGGCAGCGCCGCGCAGATCAGCAAGGTGCCGCCGGTGGCCACACGTCGGCAACCAAAACGCGTGGCGAGAATCCCCGCCAGCGGCATCGCCAGAATCGAGCCGACACCCAGGCACAGCAGCAGTAATCCCAGCGTGCCCTCATCCAGCCCGGCTCGCGCCTTGGCGTACGGCACCAGCGGCGCCCAGGCGGCGATGCCGAGGCCAGCGATGAAAAAAGCGACGCGGGTGGACATCTGTTGCAGACGTCCGGGGACGAAGGTGTCTTGGGGGTTGAGGCTGGTCATATCGATCCTTGGCAAAAAAACAACTGCATCCCGAGTGACATTCTGACGGCGTTGAGGTTCGATCTCAGGCCTTTCGGGGCATAACGGTGAACATCCTACCCTGTGGGAGCGAGCCTGCTCGCGAAAGCGGTGGGTCAAATATGGAATTGTCGACTGACGCACCGCCTTCGCGAGCAGGCTCGCTCCCACACTGGTTTGCGGTTTACAGTCGGATTTTCGCCAGCATGGAATACGGGAACAAGGCATGACGAAGTTCTACGACGCACGCGGCAATATCTACGGAGTGGTCTCGCCCCAAGCCTTGCGCGAAGCCGGAATCGCTTTGCCAGCGAGGGCCGCAGAGTGCGCCGTATCCAGGCAGCAATGGAGCGAGGCCGCCATCGCCTTGTGCTGTCACTGGCCCGAAGGCCAACGCCCGGCCAACAGCAAACCCCACCGCAGCGACGGCCTGCTGATCGGCCCGTTTCAGGCATCTGCGCCGTTCGATGTGCTGATCGTGAATACCGACGGCAGTCTCGCCGAGCGCAGCGGTAACGGCCTGACGATTTTTTCTCAGGCATTGACCGAGCAAGGCTTGCTGCCGGATCAGGGTGCAGTGTTGCGTGTCCATCATGACAAAGGTGAGCCGGTAACAACCTCGGTGAAACCGGCCCAAGTCGAAGGCGTGCGCGGTTTCTGGCTCGACCTCGGCCAGCCCGGATTCGGCCCGCAAGCCGTTGGGGCGCAGGCAGTCGAGAGCGTTCAAATCAATAATCGCGACGTCAGCCATATTCAGCCCTTGGCGGAACTTGATCCTGACTGGAGCCACAGCCAATTCGTCCGTATCGGCAATCCGCACTGTGTAACGCTGCTCGGCGATGCGTCCGCTTTGCCGAGCAACAAACAGATGGGTGAATCACCGCTGAACGAGAGGCTGACGGCAATTGCCTATGCCATGCCCAACGGTGCCGGTAATCCCTGCCCGGCGGGCGTCAATCTGCAATGGGCCGTGCTGGTGTCGCCGCAGCAAATCCTCGCCCGGGTATTCGAACGTGGCGAAGGACCAACCGCGTCTTCCGGCACCAGCGCCAGTGCGGTCGCGTGTGCAGCGTGGCGGGTGGGTTGGGTCGAGGCAGGGGAGGTGCGGGTGGTCATGCCGGGTGGCACCGCACCGGTTTTGCTTGAGGTTTCGGAAGGGAAGTTGCTGCGCGTCAGATTGTTTGGCACGGCGCGGTTGACCGCTTGATTCGGCCGACGCTATCGCTGGCAAGCCAGGCTCCCACAGGGTTTTGCGCTGAACACATTCCTCGCCACCAACTGGATCTACTGTGGGAGCGAGCCTGCTCGCGAAGAGGTCGGCACATCCAACATCGAGGCGCCTGGCATGGCGCTTTCGCGAGCAGGCTCGCTCCCACAGGTTTTGCTTTCGGCCCATCAGGTTCAGCGCAATTCTCAGCTGAACTCCACCACCGGCATCTGCCGCTTCATCAACACCTTGCCGCCGCGAATCGAATACAGCGGCAGGCCTTGGCTGCGGATCACTTCGTAGTCGCTGTCCGCCGAGAGAATCAGCAGGTTCGCCGGGCGACCCTGTTCCAGTCCGTAGCGCTCGCCCAGGTGCATGGCTTTGGCGCTGTTGTCGGTGACCAGATCCAGCGCGCTTTGCAGGTTGCGATAACCGAGCATGTGGCAGATATGCAGACCGGCTTCGAGCACGCGCAGGATGTTGCCGTTACCCAGCGGATACCACGGGTCGACGATCGAATCCTGACCGAAACACACGTTCATGCCGGCTTCGAGCAGTTCGTTGACGCGGGTCACGCCTCGGCGTTTCGGGAAGTTGTCGAAACGTCCTTGCAGATGAATGCTTTCGGTCGGGCAGGAGACAAAACTGATCCCGGAATGGCCGAGCAGGCGGAACAGTTTGGCGCAGTAGGCGTTGTCATAAGAGCCCATCGCCGTGGTGTGGCTGGCGGTGACGCGGGCGCCCATGTCGCGGCTGCGCGCTTCTTCGGCAAGCACTTCGAGGAAACGTGAATGCGGATCGTCGGTCTCGTCGCAATGCACATCGACCAGGCAGCCGGTGCGCTCGGCCAGGTCCATCAGAAACTTCACCGAGCTGACGCCCTGATCGCGGGTGTACTCAAAATGCGGAATGCCGCCGACCACGTCGGCGCCCATGCGGATCGCTTCTTCCATCAACTCGCGACCGTTGCGGAACGACTCGATGCCTTCCTGCGGGAACGCGACAATCTGCAGGTCGATCAGGTGACGGCTTTCCTCGCGCACTTCGAGCATGGCTTTGAGCGCGGTGAGTTGCGGGTCGGTGACATCGACGTGGGTGCGCACGTGCTGAATGCCGTGGGCGGCCAGGGCCTGAATGGTCTTCTTGGCACGGGTCTTGGTGTCTTCTTCGGTGATGGTGACCTTGCGCTCGCCCCAGCATTCGATGCCCTCGAACAACGTACCGCTCATGTTCCAGCGCGGCTCGCCGGCGGTGAGGGTGGCGTCGAGGTGGATGTGCGGCTCGACGAAGGGCGGCACCACCAGATTGCCGCCGGCATCGAGGTCATCCGGGCCGAGGGTCGGCGCTTCGGTCTGACGGGCGATGCTGTGGATCAGGCCGTCTTCAAGGTGCAATTCGTGCAGGCCTTCCTGGTTGCGCAGGCGGGCGTTGATGATGTGCATCAGGCAAATCCTTTTATAGGTCTTGTAGTGGTGCGCTGACGCGACGGGCGCCGAGCATACCGGTGACGATGACATACGTTAGCGCGGCAGCGGCGATCCCTACCAGCGGCGCGACCCAGGGCGAACTGAACGCAGCGACGGTGCCCACCCCGTAGGCCCCGAGTCCCGGCCAGTTGAACGCCGGCAACCGTGCGTCGGCCAGACGCGGATAGTGCCCGCGCCAGCGGTAGAAGAAGTCAGCCATGATCACCCCGCCAATCGGCGGAATCACCGTGCCGAGCAGGATGAGATACGGCACCAGCATGTCGTACATGCCGAGCAGGGCGAGCAGGGTGCCGATCACCGCGCCGCCCAGGGTCACAGTCTTGCGCCGACCGGTCCGCAGCAGGTTGCAGCCGGCCACGGCGAAGTTGTAGATGGTGTTGTCCTGAGTGCTCCAGATGTTCAGCAACAGCATGGCCATCGCGGCCATGGCGAAGCCCTGCAACAGCAGCACTTCAACCACATCCGGCTGTTGATAGACGATCGCGCCATATGCGCCGATCAGCACCATCAGGCCGTTGCCGATGAAAAAACCGATCAGGCTGGCCAGAACTGCCACTTTTGCCGAGCGGGAAAATCGCGTCCAGTTGGTGGCTTGCGTTGCGCCGCTGACGAAGGTGCCGAACACCAGCGTGATCGCCGTCGACCAGTCCAGCGAACCGGTCGGCACCACGCTGAGCAAGCCTTCGAAGCCGCCGACTTTCACGGTCGCTGCCCACATCGACAGCATCAGCAGCAACATCATCGCCGGCACCGCGATGTACGAGAGAATCTCCAGTCCGCGATAACCGATGTACGCCGTAGCGCAGAAACCCAGACCGAACAGCACCATCAGGACCAGCACGGTGGTTTCATCGAGATTGAAATACTTGCCGATCACCACCGCTGCCGTCGCCGTGCCCCACGCGTACCAGCCAATCTGGGTGAAGCCGAGGATCAGGTCGCTGAGCTTGCTGCCGACTTCGCCAAAACAGAAGCGGCCCATCAGCACCGAATTGAGGCCGCTCTTGAAGGCGATGTAACCCAAGCCTGCCGCGTACAGACCGAGCAGCAGGTTGCCGACAATGATCACCGCCATCATCTCGGCGAAACCGAACGCGACCCCGAGCTTGCCGCCGGCAAACATGGTCGCAGTGAAAAACGTGAAGCCCAGTAACACCATCGCCGTCGAGGCCAGGCCTTTGCGCGCGTGCATGGGGACTTCACTGAGCGGGTAATCGTTGCCGGAGGCGTTCTGCGTCATGGGGCAGTCCTTGCTGGAAGGGGAAGACGCAGAAGGGTTGCAGCGGTCGTGCCAAGCGGGGCAAGTGACCGAATGTGGAGACGCGACTGGGGTTTTCAGCGCGAAAGCAGTGCACTGAATGCACCAGGAGCCCAATGTGGGAGCGAGCCGTCGTGGGGCTGTCCTCTCTGATCGTTCCCACGCTCTGCGTGGGAATGCAGCCCAGGACGCTCCGCGTCCCATTCCAAAGCCGAACGCGGAGCGTCCGTTGAGGCATTCCCACGCAGAGCGTGGGAACGATCGGTGTCAGGGGGAATAATGTTGGGTCAGAAGAAGCGCATGAGGGCAGCGGCGATGGCTTTGGCAGGAGATCTTTGTTGCTATTCGCCGCGATAGATGCAGCCGCTGGTGCACGTCTCATGAATGCGGATCGCGCTGAGTTCCGGCAGCAATGGCTTCATCTCATTCCAGATGAATTTGGCCAGCACTTCGCTGGTCGGGTTTTCCAGGCCGGGAATGTCGTTCAGGTAGTTGTGGTCGAGGCGCTCATACAGCGGCTTGAAAATCGCTTTGATCTCGGAGAAATCGCGAATCCAGCCAGTGTGCGGATCGAGGTCGCCGCTCAGGTGCAGCGCGACCTTGAACGAGTGACCGTGCAGGCGTCCGCACTTGTGGCCGTCCGGGACGTGCGGCAGGCGGTGGGCGGATTCGAAAGTAAACTCTTTGAAGATTTCCACGGTATTTTCGGCTCTGTTCAGATGGCGTTCGCCGCAGCGATTCGGGCAGGCGGCGAGTTTATCAGCTTGTCTTTGGCCGTGCTGACTAAAGGGTCAGCAAGCGCTCGGCGAGGCGACCGTTGGCCGTCAGTTCGAGAAATTCGTCGCCCAGTCGGCGGCTCTCGTCCATCGCCGTGTGCCAGTATTTCTGCCGGCTCGGCGCATCGCCCATAAAGCGTTTGAAGTCGTTACGGTCGGGCAGTTTGCCGTAGGGCAGGCGCGCCAGATATTCCTTCGACGGCGCGACCAGCAGCACATCTTGCAGACGCTGCACCGAAGCGCGGCGCCATGGCAGGGTCTTGTCGAACCAGCCGGGAATCACTCGATCGGTGAAGTGCGGATAGAGCACGATACCGTCGCCGCTGTAGGGCAGGTCGAGGTGGTAGTCGAGCAAACCGCCGTCACGGAACGTACCCGCGCCGGCGCCGGGCAAGTCGCGTACGCCTTCCATGACCATCGGGATCGATCCGGAAGCGAGCAGGGCCTGGCGCAGGTTGCCGGTGTTGAGGGCAACGAAGCGCGAGGGGAAATCGGTCAAGGCATCAAGCGGCGGCGCCAGGCGCGGATCGTGGATGATCAGCCGCTCGAAGTGCCGCGACAGCCGTGCACGACCGCGCAGGTTGTCGGCGATCACTGAACCCAGTGCCAGACCGAGGCGCCCGCGATGGTCTTCAGCGAGGCGGCCCTGGCTTTTCACCACCATGATGTTCAAGCGGTAATCGGCGTTCTCGAGGATGCTCGCATCGCGGCCGTCGAGCAGGTCATTGAGCATGTGCTGCGAGCTCTGGCTGATCTCGGCCATGCTCACGCCTTTGTTGAAATGCTGCTCGGCGTAGAGCTGGCCGAGGCGGCGAATGCCTTCGGCGGCGTCTGGCAGGCAAGCGCTGGCGAAGCGCCAGGAACCCACCGATGCGCCGATCAGCGAACGCTCGCGCGGCGCACTTGGCAGCCACTCGCCGAACAACGCCAGATCGAGCCCCTGAATCCCCAACGCCTTCGGCCCACCGGCTGCACCGGGCAGGGTGCCGACGTCCGCGGCGTGCAAACCCTGCGCACGAATCCGCGCCATGGCCCGTGGGCCGGCCTTGAGGGTGAGGGCGGGAAACTTGATGTGGATGGCGGTCATACCGGTCTCGATCGTTAGCAAGCTGGGAATTATAAGCACACCGCCGAATCCTGTGGGAGGGCCCGCGACGACGGCGTACAGATCGTTCCCACGCGGAGCGTGGGAACGATCGGACTGAGGGGCACAATGATGGCCATTCAGTTTCAGTTAAGTTGATCCCGCTATGGTGCCCACCGTAAGCAACATATAAGAATTCGGAGACACCCATGAAAACCCTGACTGCCCTGACCACTGCCTCGATCCTCGGCCTTGGCGCCAACACTGCGCTGGCGCGCGATCTCGGGCCTGACGAGGCGCTTCGTTTGCGCGACGCTGGTACTATCGTCTCCTTCGAGAAGCTCAACGCCATCGCGCTGGAAAAACACCCCGGTTCGGAAATCACCGAGACCGAGCTGGAGGAAGAGTACGGCAAGTTCATTTACCAGATCGAACTGCGCGACCCGAAAGGGCTGAAGTGGGATCTGGAGTTGAACGCCGTCGATGGTGAAGTGCTCAGGGATCATCAGGATACGTAATGAAGCTGAATAGTCGCGCCACCCGCCTGACGGCGCTGGCGCTGGTGTTGTTGTGCAGTACGGCCATGGCTCGCGACCTCGATCAGGACGAGGCGCTGGCCCTGCGTCGCGATGGCGTGATCCTGCCGCTGGAGCAAGTGCTGCAGCAGGCCATGGATCGCTACCCCGGCGCCAAACTGCTGGAAGTCGAGCTGGAAGAAAAACACGACGTGTACATTTACGAAGTCGAATTGCTGACGGTCGAAGGCGTGGCGCGCGAACTGCACCTGAAGGCCGATACCGGCGAGTTAGTCAAAGACAAGGAAGATTGATCGATGCGTTTGCTTCTGGTGGAAGACCACGTACCGCTGGCCGACGAATTGCTCGCCGGCCTGCAACGCCAAGGCTACGCGGTGGATTGGCTGGCCGATGGCCGCGATGCGGTGTATCAGGGCAGCAGCGAGCCCTATGACCTGATCATCCTCGACCTCGGCCTGCCCGGCGTGCCGGGGCTGGACGTGCTGACGCAGTGGCGCGCCGCCGGTCTGGCGATTCCGGTGCTGATCCTCACCGCGCGTGATTCCTGGGCCGAGCGTATCGAAGGTCTGAAAGCCGGCGCTGACGATTACCTGACCAAGCCGTTCCATCCGGAAGAGCTGTACCTGCGCATTCAGTCACTGTTGCGCCGCTCCAAGGGCCAGGCCAACCAGCCGACTTTGCAAGCCGCCGGCCTGCATCTGGACGAAGGTCGCCAGTGCGTGGTTCGCGACGGCGCCGACATCCAGCTGACCGCCGCTGAATTCCGTCTTCTGCGCTATTTCATGCTGCACCCGGAACAGATCCTCTCGAAAAGCCACCTCGCCGAACACCTCTACGACGGTGAGACCGAGCGTGACTCCAACGTCCTCGAAGTCCACGTCAATCACCTGCGGCGCAAGCTCGGCAAAAGCGTGATCGAAACCCGTCGCGGCCAGGGTTACCTGTTCGGCGGGCAAGCTTCATGAGATCAATCCAGCGCCGTTTGAGCCTGGGTTTGATCAGTGTGATGGTGATCGTCGGTCTGATACTGGCGCAAACCAGCCTGTGGTTGTTCGAAGTCGGTTTGCAGCGCTACCTCGAAGCCGGCCTGCGCAACGACAGCGAAAGCCTGCTGGTGGCGCTGGTGCGCGGCCCGCAAGGTTTGCAGCTGGATGAGCGGCATCTCTCGCCGGCCTATCAGCGGCCGTTTTCCGGGCATTACTTTCGCATCGATTTTTCCGACAGCCACTGGCGTTCGCGCTCGCTGTGGGATCAGGAACTGCCGCTGCTGCAACACCCGGGGCTGCACAGCAACCTGCAACTGGGCCCGGGCGGGCAACGCTTGCTGATATTGCGCTCGGACTATCGGCGCCTGGGTCAGTCGATCTCGATCAGCGTCGCCCAGGATTACACGCCGGTCAGCGACAGCTTCCAGCGCATGCGCCAGATCGGCCTCGGCCTGGGGCTGGCGGCGTTGCTGTTGATCCTGTTCCTGCAACGCCTGACCGTGCGCCGCGCGCTGAAACCGCTGGAGCGCGCGCGCGAGCAGATCGCTCAGTTGCAACAGGGCCAGCGCTCGCAACTCGACGATCAGGTGCCGGTGGAACTGGAACCGCTGGTGGCGCAGATCAACCATTTGCTCGCCCACACTGAAGACAGCCTCAAGCGCTCGCGCAATGCCTTGGGCAACCTTGGCCACGCGCTGAAAACCCCGCTGGCGGTGCTGCTCAGCCTGGCCTCCAGCGACAAGCTCGATGACCATCCCGAGCTGCGCAGGATTCTCAAGGAACAACTGGAGCAGGTGCAGCAGCGCCTCAATCGCGAACTCAATCGCGCGCGGTTATCCGGGGATGCGCTGCCCGGTGCGTTGTTCGATTGCGATGCCGAGTTGCCGGGGTTGCTGGCGACGCTGAACATGATTCACGGCGAGCATCTGGCCTTGAGCTACGTCGCACCGCCGGGTTTGCAACTGCCGTGGGACCGCGAGGACTTGCTCGAACTGCTCGGCAACCTGCTCGACAACGCCTGCAAATGGGCCGATGCCGAGGTGCGCTTGAGTGTGATCGAAAGGTCTGACGGCTTTGCCCTGAGCGTGGAAGATGACGGCCCGGGGATTCCCGAAGAGCAGCGCACTCAGGTGTTCAGCCGTGGCACGCGGTTGGATGAGCAGACCCACGGGCATGGGCTCGGCCTTGGGATCGTGCGGGATATTGTCGAAACGTGGGGCGGGTTACTGGTGCTGGGAGAAAGCGAGTGGGGCGGGTTGAAAGTGGTGATTGAACTGCCTCGGCGGTGAGCCCTTGAAAAGCCCCTCACCCTAACCCTCTCCCAGAGGGAGAGGGGACTGATTGTGTTGTTCTTGAGAGATGCACCCACTTGAAATCCGAGTCGAACTCAGGACTTGAATGGCATGAAGATCGGCTCCCTTTCCCCCTCGCCCCCTTGGGGGGAGAGGGCTGGGGTGAGGGGGGATTGGAACTGACACCCCGCACTTGTGCATCAAACGCGAAACTGATCCATCAACCGCTGCTGCTGATTCGCCAGGCTGTTGAGTGACTGACTGACTCGCGCCGATTCATTCGCCTGCCCGGACAGCGATTCGGTCACATCGCGAATCGTCGCCACGTTGTTGTTGATCTCCTCAGCCACCGCGCTCTGCTCTTCGGCAGCACTGGCGATTTGCAGGTTCATGTCGCTGATCACCGTCACCGCATCGCCGATCTGCCGCAGCGCCGTCACCGCCTGTCCCACCTGCTCAACGCTGCCCTGGGCCTGACGATGGCTGTTGCCCATCGAACCGACCACTTCCTGCGTGCCGTTCTGCAATTGCTCGATGACCTGGCGGGTTTCCTCTACCGACTCCTGAGTGCGGCGCGCAAGGTTGCGCACTTCGTCGGCGACCACGGCAAAACCGCGTCCGGCCTCACCGGCGCGGGCGGCTTCGATGGCGGCGTTGAGAGCGAGCAGGTTGGTCTGCTCGGCGATGGCGCGGATGGTTTCCAGCACCGTGCCGATCTTCTCGCTGTTCGCAGCCAGCCCTTCGACCTGAACCATCGCTGCGCTCATGTCGGCGGCGAGGGTGTCGATGCTTGCGGTGGTGCGGTCGATCACGGTCAGGCCCTGACGGGTGGCGCGGTCGGCGTCCTTGGCAGCTTCGGCGGCCTGCGCAGCACTGCGTGCAACGTCCTGGGCAGTGGCGCTCATTTCGTGGGAAGCGGTGGCGACCTGATCGACCTGACGGTATTGCTGCTCCATGCCGGCGCTGGTCTGGGTGGCAATGGCCGAGGACTGGTCAGCGGTGTTGCGCGCATCCTGCACCGAGCGTTTCACTTCGGCGATGATCGGTTGCAGCTTGTCGAGGAACTTGTTGAACCAACCGGCCAACTGGCCAAGCTCATCCTGCTTGTCGTAGGCCAGACGCCGGGTCAGGTCGCCTTCGCCGCTGGCGATGTCTTCAAGCATGTGCGCCACACCGAGAATCGGCTTGGTCACGCTGCGCGCCATCAGCCACACCAGCAGCAGGCCGATCAGCGCGGCGAGCAGGCCGAGGCTCAGTTCGATCAGTGTGCCCGAGGTATTGCTCGCATCCAGTTGCTGTTTGAGCGCTTCGGCGCGGCTGACCAGGACTTTCTCCGGCACATCGAGCAGCACGCCCCACGCCGGGCCGTCGGGAATCGGCTGGAACGGCGACAGCACTTTCAACTGGCCATTGCTGTGCAGGCTGCTCACGCCAGTGCTTGAGGCGAGCAGGCGCAGCAACTCGCTGCCGCTGGCCTGATCCACCGCATCCAGGCGCTGGCTGAGTTTGCCGGCATCCGGGCTGTAACCGGCGAGCAGGCCGGCGGGGCTGACAATACTGACGGCGGTCTGACCGTCATACAGTTTGCGGCTGGCATTCTGGCTGATCGCTTGCAGGCTGTTGAGGTTGATGTCGACCGACAGCGAGGCGATGACTTTGCCGTTGACCTGCAGCGGGAAGACGATGCTGGTCATCAGCACTTTGTGGCCGTCGATGACATAGAAGTACGGCTCGATCACACACGGTTTGAGCGTGGTGCGCGGGCAGGTGAACCAGGCGTTGGCGGCCTGACCGCTGGGGCCGGTGCTGGTGTCGCTCATGTCGCTTTCCGGCAGCGCCATCGAGGTGACTTTGCCCGGGG
>Ga0265296_1000555_pt1 | contig 54116 bp, 55 predicted proteins | sample MunlanPumphouse1_FD_189073 | JGI IMG/M metagenome (GOLD analysis project Ga0265296, IMG submission 189073) | Groundwater microbial communities from a municipal landfill in Southern Ontario, Canada - Pumphouse #1 | ecosystem: Environmental > Aquatic > Deep subsurface > Groundwater | place...
CGGCTCGACCTCGAACAGACCCTCCAGGCTGGCAGTCACCGTCATGAATCGATTCTCCCAGCACCCCGCGCTATCCACCGGATTCACCCCGGCGCGTTAACGGAAGGATCTGACCCACGCACCTAGAAGGGACGACGCGTGAACAAGTCAATTCTCTCACAGAGCGGGGCATGTCGATGGAAGGACGGGAAAGCGACCTCGAACCCGTGCATCGTCGCATTGATCCGGTCAGCGAGCTCGGCTCGGCTCCAGCGATGTACATCTCATCCTCACAGTTGTACAACGCGAGCATGTCCCGCATCACTGCCTCTGAGGCGCGCAAGAGCTTCGCTAGTGTCATCGAGACAGCCCAGCGCGAGGCCGTCACCGTCGAGCGTCGCGGCGAGGCTCAGGCTGTCATCGTGTCGGCTGCCGAGTACGACCGACTGAGGAGCGCTGCCCAGGAGATCGAGGACATCACTGCGTTCGATGCCGCCATGGCCGAGGAAGGACCCAACATCCCCTGGGAGCAGGTCAAAGCCGATCTGGGCTGGTGAGACGTCCCGCATGGCCTATGAGATCGAAGTGCGTCCTGCTGCGCTGCGAGCTCTGAAGAAAATCGACAAGCGGGACCAATCCCGGATCCAGGGTGCGATCGCACTCCTGGCGGCCGATCCGCGTCCACCAGGAGCGAAGGCGCTGCGCGTCCGCGACGGGCTCCGCATCCGTGTCGGGGACTACCGCATCATCTACACCGTCCAGGACAGCCGGCTGCTGGTGGTCGTCGTCACCCTCGGTCAACGTCGAGAGGTGTACGACCAATGAACGGTACTGCGTCCTCTGGTCAGCGCTGGGACGGCGATCACCTGGCTCACGAGCGATGTCCGCCGTCCCGACGGTCCAGGCGAGGTGAGCCTGTTCACTGCCCTGGACTCTGCCCGCTGGCAGGAGCAAGGGCTGCCACGCGACCGCCAGTGTTGGGCGCGAAAAGTTCCCCACACTTTGAAAGCACAATCGACACTGCTGAGGCTCTGTGGGTTGCGCTCGGCGACACAATCGAGTGCGCCGACGATCCATCGTTCTACGGCCCGCAGAGGTATCAGAACTGATACTATCCTGTCATGGTGAAGGATCAGAATGGGCGCGCCCACCGTCCTGCCGTCCCCGGTGGCGGCCAGTTCTCCGAGTCTGCACACACGCCACCGGAAGCGAACCTGCCGCCAGCGGACACGATGCCTGCAGGTCTGGAGGCCGTGCTCGAATCAGCCGCGCGACTGCAGCGTCTCGTACCCGACGCGGTCCTCGTCGGAGGCACCGCTGCCGCCTACTACGCCCGGCACCGCACGTCCACCGACCACGATCACATCGTTCGTGACCTGAACCAGCGCTTCGAGGTCGTCCTCGACGCGCTGGAACGCGACGGAGACTTCGTCCTCAACCGAGCCACTCCGGGGAGGATCATCCTCGGCGAGCTCGGCGGCATCGAAGCCGGCGTCCGGCAGCTCATCCGCGCCCGCCCGTTGGAGACCACCCAGGTGCAGCTCCGCTCCGGAGACATGCTCACCGTCCCCACCATCGACGAACTCGCACGCATCAAGGCCTACCTGATCGTGAAGCGGAACCAGATGCGCGACTACGTCGACATCGCTGCCCTGTCCGCGACTTTCGGACCAGACCGAATCGGCGCCGTCCTCGGCGACATCGACGACTACTACCGCGACGACACCCATCCCGAAGATCGCCCCGTCCGATCCCAGCTCGCCCGCCAACTCGCCTCCCCGCAGCCGCGGGACGCTTCCCAGATCGCACGGCTGAGCTCATACAAGGGGATGACCCCTCGATGGCAGAACTGGGATGAGATCGTCGCAGCGTGCCGAACCGTCGCCGCGCATATCCCCACCGGAGGTGAATGACATGCCCTTGGCCTTTCGGAACATCGACGTGACCCCGAACGACCCCGTCGAAGCATGGGGGTTCGAGGGCATGCTCGCCGCACTCGATCGCGGATACCTGCAGCACTGGGCGCGCATCGCTGACGCCGTGCACGCGAACCCCGACCTGCGCGCCGTGTTCGAAGAAGCCGCTGACGCCGCCGAATCGACGTCCGCGGTCGAATACGTGCGCCTCCTTCTCGCCATGAAGGGCCGGTCCCCCAGCGAGATCGCGCACGACCATCTCGTGACGGCCTTCCGGAAGACTCGGATGACGCAGCAGCAGGTCGCCGAGCGGCTCGGAACGTCCCGACCCCGGCTGAGCACCTACCTGTCCGGCAAGGTGACCCCCAGCATGGACGTCCTCGTCGCCCTCGAGAGTCTCGCGGAAGAGCGGGTCGCTCCCCTCCTCGCGCCACGTCTCGTCCTCATGTGACCACCCGCGCCCGCAGGGTTCATGCGGGGCATGACCGACATCAGCGCCGACGCGCACGCACGCGGTGAAGCAGCCCGGGTACGGGGACGGTTCGGTGAGCAGGAGCGCACCGCAGAGGAAGTCTCACTCGCCGGAGCATCGACTTCCCGCAGCTGCCTCGAGAACCAGGTGGACCTTCGCGACATCAGGTCCATGGGCGGGGACGAGATCGACGCGTTCGACGACATAGAGGCGGAGAGCGCCGCACGTCGAAAGCTCGGAGTCGCGGGCACCACACGATCGGATACTGAGTTCTGCAACTACCTCCGGTACGACCTTCGAGAGAACCCGTTACGTGGTTCCCGGGGCGTGCGGGAGCGCCCTGGCACCGGTTCTCAGGTGCGCAGTGGCGCCAGCGGCGGGGTAGCAGCCGGCCGCGGGTGAACATGCCGATCAGCGTCCACGCGGACAGTTGGGAGTCCCCGCGCCGTTGGCAGGCCAGCGTGGTCGCGGCGAGCAGGTTCAGTGCGTCCCCGAGCCGGGTCGGCCACACCAGGCGGCGGTTCAGGATGTCGGGCTCAATTGGTAGCGGCGCCGTAGTGGAAACAAAAAAGCCCCGGAAAACCGGGGCTGATCTGGTATTTAGTCTGTGCGCGATACTGGGATCGAACCAGTGACCTCTTCCGTGTCAGGGAAGCGCGCTACCGCTGCGCCAATCGCGCCTGTGAAGGCTATTAAGTTGATGCGACGAGGTGGCGACGGGATTCGAACCCGTGTAAACGGCTTTGCAGGCCGGTGCCTAGCCGCTCGGCCACGCCACCGTGTGGATTGACCCCACGTGCCGTGAGCCCCTCAGAAAGAGACTCCTGCACTCGAGCGGATGACGAGATTCGAACTCGCGACCCTCACCTTGGCAAGGTGATGCGCTACCACTGCGCTACATCCGCGTTGTGTTCCGGCTCACCGGGCACTTGTAAAACTTTAGCCGATCATTTCGATCCCGCAAAACCGAAACCCGATCTCGCGCGTGTCATGCGGTTTGGTCATGACGGCGTCCGGCATTCGGGTAATATCGTTTCTCGACCCCCTGGGTCATGGGCGATTGGCGCAGTTGGTAGCGCGCTTCCTTCACACGGAAGAGGTCATCGGTTCGAGTCCGGTATCGCCCACCATGAAAACCCCTGGTTATCCGGGGGTTTTCGTCTTTCAACTACTGGCCCACAGCGTGTTGTGTGGACAGATCGGCCGGTTGTGTGGAATCGGGGTCCGCGAGCGCTCCAGCCGCGAGCGCCCAGGGCCGTTGAGCGTCCACCTGACGGTGTGTATAGACGCCCTCTGTGATGTTGCTGGCTGAGTGCCCGACACGCTGTTGGATGACCGGCAGAGGGCACCCCGCCTGGTCCAGCAGAGTCACGTGAATGTGCCTCCAGCCGTGCATCCCCATCAGCGGCAACTTCTCCCGCTTCTCCACGACGATCATGCGCCGCGTGACGTACTTGGGATCGACCGGCGACCCGTCCTCCTGTGAGAACACCAGGCCGTTGTCCTCCCAGATGGGCATCCCGAAGGTGCGCGCGATCCTGGTTCGCCGCAACGACGTCGACCTGGCCGTGGACCGTTCCGCGTACTTCACCAGCGACCGCACTGCGATCCGCGCGACCATGCGCGTGTCGTTCGCGTTCCCGCACGCGGCCGCAGTTCAGAAGATCAGCCTCAGCGCATGATCTGAAGCGGAGCAGGAGGGATCGGCCGGAAGGGTTCGGTCCCTCCTCACGCCAATGTGCACAACTTGTGCTGATCGTCCTTCTTGAGGGGATTCCCTGCCGGGCTTTGCCAGGTGAGAAGGTCGCGGATCCAGTGGTCCGCCCCGTGAAGGGGGCTCAGCCTGGACATGATCGGCAGGTTCGTCACCGTACCGCCGAACAGTCCCGAATCCTTCTGCGCGCTTTTCCAATTCCGGTCTTCGTCGCGCTCACGTTGTTCATGCTTGTACGTCGCAAGAGCCCGGGGGAAGTCCAGGATGATGGCCTCGCCCGATTCTAACCTGAGCGCCTCACCGACCACGGTTTCATCGTCCACGGTGATCTGGGCGCGCACGTTCAGCGCGATGTCCGGCCCTAGATTCTGGACGCGATAGCGGCCCGGTGTGTCCCAGTCACAACTCCAGTCGATTCGGTGAAGTTCGGTAGCCCGCTCGGCCTCACGCTTCGTGATCGCGTTGGCCTCTCCGACGCCTGGGTGGAGAGGATCACCCGACCCCGGATCGATAGCGACCCGCGCGTGATCGACGCCGAGCAGGAACACCAGGCAGCACGCGACGCGCTACTGCACCGGCCCGAGCGCGCACAGACCGCACGACTCGCCGCATACGCGCGAGCATTCGGCGCGGAGACCGTGATCCGCAACCAGCAGGCATACCTCACCACCAACCCCGCACAGCAAGCCGCACGAGCCACGAAGACCGCAAAGCAGGCGCGGGAAGAAGCCAAACTGCTGCGCACACTCACCCCCGCCGAAGCCGCAGAGCGGATCGAGCAGACCCGCGCAGCACAGGCCGCACGCGACGCCCAGCAAGCGGAGCAGCGACGTGCCGCGCTCCACGACCAGAGCCAGCACCGAGCCGCCCCAAGCCAAGCAGCGTCCGACCGTGGCCATAGCTTGTGAGCGCCGCAAATCCTCCCCATTGTCAGTCCCCAGCGATAGACTGAAACCATGACTCCGAAGCTCGCAGAAGTGCTGGACGCAGCTCGTGCGCTCTCGCGCTCAGAGCGCGCCGAGATCGCACACGAGCTGATCGCTACTCTCGAAACCACTGAAGAGTTCGATGAAGCCCGCTACGCCGAACTCACATCTGCGGTGAACGAGGGCATCGAACAGCTCGATCGTGGCGAGGGGATTCGCGTTTCTGCCGACTCCATCGATGAATATATTCGCGATCTCGGTCAGGTCGCTACAAAACGCGCTGCTCGTCGTATCGCGTGACGCACGAACTCTTCCTAGCACCCGCGGCTCGCGCGGACATCGTTGACGCGCTTGAATGGTCAGTGAAGAGCTTCGGCGACACCGTACGCGATGGGTACGAGGCTCTGATCATCGCAGCAATCAATCTGATCAGAGACGATCCGACCGTACTGGGTTTCACGCGAACGTGACGACCTTGCGATCGGCCTGCGGACCCTTCATTTGCGGGCCTGTCGCAACGAGGTCAGCCCGGCGGTGCGTCGCATCGCCAGCCCGCGCCACTTCGTGGTCTACCGGCACGTTGGCGAGGTCGTCCAGGTCGTTCGCCTGCTGCACGAGGCGATGGACATTCCCGCGTAGCGCATCCCGAATAGCGGCTGAGAACGATCACCCTAAAATCACCCCGACAGCGGTTTCATGGGTCTCTGAGGCACCCGTAGGCCCCGAAGAATCAAGGGAAGCCCTGATCTGAGCGCCTACACACGGAAGAGGTCATCGGTTCGAGTCCGGTATCGCCCACCACACTGTCAGATCTAGACTCCCCGCATGGGACTCCTGACCTTCAGCGCCAACGTCACTCTCGACGGCTGCGTCGATCATCAGGAGGGCATCGCGGATGACGAGACGCACGCCTTCTTCACCCGCCTCATAGACGAAGCCGGTGCGATGCTGTGGGGGCGCATCACCTACGAGATGATGGAGAGCTACTGGCCGGCCGTCGCTCGTGGCGACGAGAGCGCACCTCCGGCGTTGCGCGAGTGGGCGATCAAGCTGGACGCCAAGCCGAAGTACATCGTCTCGTCCACCCGAACTGACTTCCCATGGACCAACAGTCACCACATCGCAGACGATCTGCGTGCGGGCGTCCAGAGGCTCAAGGACGCGACGCCAGACGGTGTACTCCTCGGCAGCGGCGCGCTCGCGACGGAGCTTGACCGGTGGTTGGAGCTGATCGATGAGTACAGATTTCTCATCCAACCCGTGATCGCCGGCCACGGCCCGACCCTGTACCAGAGCGGACTGGCGAGCACGCGAATGCTCGAGTTGGTCTCCGCAGAACCGCTGCACAACGGCACTGTCGCCATGCATTACCGGCGCGCAGGCTGATACCGAGAACCTCACTTATTGAGGTGTCTCCGTGCTCCCATTGGATGGAGCAGCAGGACGCGCGCGCAGATGGATGCGCTTGCCCTCCTTGCTGAAGATCGACAGCAGCTCCGTTTGTCGGGTGCCGACGCCCGACAACCAATGCGGGATGCGCGTGTCGAATTCGGCAGCTTCTCCGGGACCGAGCACCACGTCCTGCTCACCGATCACGAGACGGAGACGACCCGACAGCACGTAGAGCCATTCCTGCCCGTCGTGCACTTTCGGCTCCGGCACGGCGGCGACGCCTGCCGGGTTCGCCGGAAACGTGACTTTATAGGTCTGCACCGGACTGGATTCAGGCGAGAGCGACTCATACCAGGTGTCCCCCATGCGCTTTCTGGTGCGTGCCACACGCGGGTCCGGTGCTTTACGCGGAACGATGTCGTCGAGTTCCAGCCTCAGCGCCCTGGCGATCGGCACGACGAGCTCCAGGTTCGGCGCCCGCTTTCCCGCCTCCAGGCGCGATAGCGTGCTCGACGATATCCCGGTCGCTTCCGAAAGGTCGGCGAGGGTCATACTGCGCTTCTCGCGCCAGCTCTTGAGTCGGGGGCCGATGAGTGAGACCGAGTCGTCGGGCATGATTCTCCTTGCTGATTCAGCACAGATATTTGCCACAACGGTACCATCTGCGCACTCTTGGAACATGACACGCGACGACCGAACATCAACAACACCCGCAACCGGCACTGCAACACCCGACGAACTCTGGGATGTCATCATCATCGGGGGCGGCGCCGCAGGCCTCAGTGCCGCGCTCATCCTCTCGCGCGCCAGACGACGTGTTCTCGTCCTCGACGCACAGGAGCCGCGCAACCGCTTCGCACCGCACATGCACGGCGTGCTGAGCCGCGACGGCTACTCCCCTCTCGATCTCGTGGCCGACGGCCGACGCGAGGTTCTGGCTGCGGACGGAGTGATCCGAACGGCGCGCGTGATCGAGACCCGCGCTGTCTCCGACGGATTCGAGGTCATCACCGAAGCAGGCGCCCGCATCACCGCGCGTCGCCTCATCGTCGCGACGGGAACTCGCGATGTGCTCCCCGAGATCGATGGGATCGCAGAGCAGTGGGGCCGTGGCATCGTCGCGTGCCCGTACTGCGATGGCCGCGAAGCCGTCGGGAGCAGGATCGGTGTGCTGCTGGGCTCTGCCGCCGGCATCCACAAGGCGCACATGCTGCGCTCGTATTCCGCCGACATCACCGTGTTCACGGCACTCGCAGACCCGATCGGTGAGACCGATCGACTCATCCTCGAGCAGCGCGGCATCCACCTCGAACACCGGAGCGTCACACGCGTCGTTTCCGACGGAGACCGGCTGACCGGACTCGCACTCGCCGACGGCACGGTCGTACAGATCGAGGCGATCTTCGCCGAACCGCGACTCGTCCCGCTCGATGAACCGCTGCAGCAGCTCGGTGCCGCGCGCACCGAAACGCCTTTCGGCGCGTGGCCCGCGGTCGACGAGTTCGGACGAACGAGCGTCCCCGGAGTCTGGGCGGTGGGAAACACGGCGAATCCGGCCGCGCTGGTTCCCATCGCGATGGGGTCGGGCGCCACAGCCGCGCTCGCATTGAACGGAGAGTTCGTCGCGGAGGAGGTCGCGCTCGCCGCCCGAGCAGTGAACGCCGATCAGGAAGCGGGAGTGCGGTGACTCACGAACCGGATGCCGCGACAGACGCGACTCGATTCTGGGATGAGCGGTATGTCAGTCGACGCACCGAGCACGGGCGGATATGGAGTGGGCGGGTCAACGCGACGGTGGCTCAGCAGGTGTCTGAGCTGACGCCGGGCACGGCGCTCGAACTCGGATCCGGCGAAGGCGCTGATGCACTCTGGCTCGCCGCTCGAGGGTGGTACGTCACCGCGCTCGACATCTCTTCGATCGCTCTGGAGGTCGGCGCAGCAGAGGCTGCGAAGGCGGGACTATCCGACCGGATCGAATGGGGCTCTTCCCAGATGAGGGTGTAGGTTGGCCGGGCGCGTCGGTCCGCAGATAGACGTCGAGATCTCCCGACGACGGAGGTTCCTACGCCATCCATCCGAAAGACCTCGACGGGCCCGACGCTACCCCGCCGGCCGGCTTCGGCCGCCCTGACCTAACCGCCTTCGCGTCTCATCCCAATCGGCTCTGATCGAGTCTGCTGACCCCCTCGACGAGAACGCAGCGACATCACAGCCACCCAACCCCGACCGTCCGGGAAGCCGGGGCACGTCACATGGGCTGTGCTGCGGGCGTGTCGAGTGGGTCGTCCAGGGGCGACGCAGGAGCGTCGACGCGACGTGCTGAGAGGTGGTTCCAACCGAGCGCTAGGACACCGGCTACAGGCATGGCGATAGGTCAGGAACGGCGTCGCTCCCTGCGCAGGAGGGAGCGCAGAGTCTCGGCGTTTGCGTAGCCGACCCGTAGCGCGATCTCGGCGGAGGTGAGGTGCGTGGTTGCTGAGAGGTGTCGAGCTCGTTCGGTGCGAAGCCGTTGGACGAAGCCGAGCGGAGTGAGGTTGAGCGCCGCACGGACTCGTCGTTCGAGGGTGCGCCGGCTGGTGCCGAGCGACTGCGCGACGAAGGCGACGTTGAACGGTTCGTCCAGGCGGGCGCGCACGAAGCGTTCGAACTCGACGACGATCGGGTCCTCGTGCCGGAGATGTTCGTAGGCGACGAAGGCCGCCTGCGACGGGCGCTCGTCGATGATGAGGAGCTTGGCGACATGTTGGGCCAGGTCGGGGCTGATCGATCGTACGAGTGAGAGCGCGAGGTCGATGTGGGCGAACGCGGCGCCGGCGGTGACGAGGTTCCCGTCGACCACGACCATGGTGTCGAGATCGAGGGCGACGGTCGGATAGCGCTTCCGGAACTCCGGCCCCAGGAACCAGCTGGTCGTCGCCCGCCGATGATGCATCCGTCCTGTCTCGGCGACGGCGAACACGCCGGTGCACGCCGCGGCGATCCGGGTGGTCGCCTCGTCGAGGCGCCCGAGTGAGGCGATGACCGAACGAGCATCTCGACTCTGGAGGGCGTCGTGGGTCGCGGCGGCCGTGAGGGTTCCAAGCGCAGGGACGACGACCACGTCGAACTCTCCGGACTCCGGCAGCGGGTGGTCCACCGACAGGGTCATCGATGCCGTCGTGGTCACTCGCCGTTTCGGTCCGAGGATGGCGAGTTCGATCGGGTCGATCCGCGGGTCGACATCTCCGCGGGCTCCGTCGGCCACCCGCACGATGTCGATGACCGACGCGACCGCCGAACCGAGGCAGCCGTCGATCGCGATCAGTCCGATACGCATGGCGCTAATGATAGCAATACTGCCGTATACGCCACTCCCCACCGGCCCTCGCTCGTCATACGCTGAACTCGTCCCACGAAGAACCCCGACGTCAAGGAGAGTCCCTCATGTCCACACCCGCATCACTTCCGTATGCCTTCGTCGCCAAGATCGTCGCGGCCGATGGACAGCACGACGCGGTCGCCGATCTGCTCGCCGGCGCTGTCGCACTCGCCAACGAAGAAGTAGGAACGATTGTCTGGTTCGCGGTCAGGACCCACGCCGACACCTTCTGGATCTTCGATGCATTCCCCGACGAGGCCGCTCGCGACGCCCACGCCAACGGCGCCATCGTCGCAGCCCTGATGGCCAACCAGCACCTCCTCGGCGCAGCACCCGAGATCCTGGCGGCCGACGTCCTCGCGTCCAAGCTCCCGTAGTCCGCCAACGCACGAGACGATCGCGCCCCGCCGAGCCGTCGCCAGGTCGCGACGCAACGCCACGCTGCGTTGCCGAGCGGTGCGAGGCCTATCGGCACACGGACAGGATGCCGGCCGCGAGCGCTCAGCCGGCGAGGGGTCCGTCGCAGAGGAGAGCGACGTCGGTGTCGGGCAGAGCCGTGAGGCCAGCGCATCGCGCGACCACCAGAACCGAACCGCCTGTCGGAATCGAACCGACGACCTAATCACGTCGGCTTTGCGTCTATCGCTTGATGCGCCCACTGGGCGAACGAGCCGCTGACCTGCGCAAACGCCGGGGCCTTGGCCCTTGATCGTGGACACGGTGTCGGTTCGGTTATGCCGCTTCCGCGAGCGTAGCGGAGCGTGCGGCTTCGTAGGCGTTCGGGCTGATGTTGCCGATCGCGGAGTGGCGCCGGCGAGTGTTGTAGCGGTTCGCCCACCGGAACACGGCCCGGTAGGCGGTGGCCTGGTCCGGGAACGCTGACCGGCCGGCGAGGAGTTCGCGCTTGAGCGTGGCGTTGAAGCTTTCCGCGAGTGAGTTGTCGGCACTCGTGCCGACCGCGCCCGTGGACTGGGTCACGCCCAGCTGCTCGCAGAGCGCGGCGTAGGCCTTCGAGGTGTAGACGCTGCCGTGGTCGGAGTGGAAGATCGCGCCGACCAGCGACCCGCGGTCGCGGTGCGCGGCACGGAGGGCGTCTTCGACGAGTTCGGTGCGCATGTGGTCGGCGACTTGCCAGCCCGCGAGCTTCCGGGAGCCGAGATCGATGCAGGACGCGAGGTAGAGGTTCGTGCCGTCGGCGATAGGCAGGTAGGTGATGTCGCCCACGTAGCGGCGGCCGGGGTCGCCGACGGAGAAGTCCCGTCCGATCAGGTCGGGGAAGCGCCTGGCGGACTGGTCCGGGATCGTGGTCTTCACCCGTCGTCGCAACCGGATCCCCGCGAGACGGTGCTCACGCATTACCCGCGCGACGCGCTTGTGATTCACCCGCTCCGCCACGGGCACACCGTCGTTGAGGTCGGCGGTGATCCTGGGCGCCCCGTAGGCGCGGTCGCCACCCTGAGCGGGGTCTTGGAGCACCCGGATCCGCGCCGCCAACACCGCGTCGTCTGTCGCCTTCGCGGCTCGCCGCCCGACGGAGTCCAGCCAGGCGTAGAACGACGAGCGGGCGACCTCGACGACCTCACACAACCGCTTCACGCCGTAGGCGTCCTTGTGATCCTCAACAAACTGGAAGCGGTTCACCAGTTCGTCTCCCCGGCGAAATACTTCGCCGCCTGACGGAGGATGTCCCGCTCCGTCTCGAGCTTGCGGGCCTCGGCCTGCAAGGCCGCGAGGTCGGCCTCCAACCGGAGGACCTTCGCCGCCTGCGACTCCGGTCGCCCCGTCGCCCCCCGGCGGCGACGCAGCGGCAACCGTGACCCCGGAGCCGAACTTGTCGACCCACTCTTTCAGCGCACCCCGAGAGATCCCGAGATCCCCGGCGATGCCCTTGAGCGTCGAACCCGGCGTGGACTCATACAAGTCCACCGCGCGCTGCCGGAACTCGTCCGTGTAGTTCTTCCTAGCCATCCCTTGGATTCTCGCTTCCCCAGCATCGTGCTGGAATCAGCGTGTCCAAGATCAGGGGTCAAGCGCCCCGAGCGTGGAGGACGCCGCCATCCGGTGGTGACCGACGACGACCGACCAGTACCGACCGTTTCACCGGAGCTTGCGGCGGCGTCGAAGCCGAGCAAGCTCCATTCTTTTAGCTCACCGCGCCCTCCTCCTCGCCGGTCCCGTCGTCGGCGAAGACGTTTCAGGGGTCTTCTCAGATGACGGTGTAGGTCGGCCGGGCGCGTCGGTCCGCAGATAGACGTCGAGGTCTCCCGACGACGGAGGTTCCTACGCCATCCATCGGAAAGACCTCGACGTGCCCGACGCTACCCCGCCGGCCGGCTTCGGCCGCCCTGACCTGACCGCCTTCGCTCGACTCGACGGCCTCGGTCTGAGCGTGACCGGACAACGACTTGAACCGGATCGTGCGGTCCTCGCGTGCCGCGTGGTGGAACCAGATCAGTGGTGCCGACGGTGCGGCAGCGAAGGCGCTGCTCGTGACACCGTGATCCGGCGGTTGGCCCACGAGCCGCTGGGCTGGCGACCGACCGTGCTGGAAGTTGTAGTGCGCCGCTACCGCTGTGCAGACTGCGGACACGTGTGGCGCCAAGACACCAGCGCCGCGGCGGAGCCACGCGCGAAGCTCTCGCGCACCGGGCTGCGGTGGGCGCTGGAAGGGATCGTGGTCGCACACCTCACCGTCGCCCGTGTCGCCGAGGGACTCGGGGTCGCGTGGGACACCGCCAACAACGCGGTCCTGGCCGAAGGCAAGCGGCTGCTGATCAACGACCCCAAGCGGTTCGAGGGCGTGAAGGTCATTGGCGTCGATGAGCACGTCTGGCGCCACACCAGGCGTGGCGACAAGTACGTCACCGTGATCATCGACCTCACCCCGGTCCGCGATGGCGCCGGCCCAGCAAGGCTGCTGGACATGGTCGAGGGCCGGTCGAAGGCGGCGTTCAAGACCTGGCTCGCCGACCGCGACGACGCCTTCCGTGACGCGGTCGAGGTGGTCGCGATGGACGGCTTCACCGGGTTCAAGACCGCCGCTGCGGAGGAGATCCCGGACGCGGTCACGGTGATGGATCCCTTCCACGTCGTGCGCCTGGCCGGTGACGCCCTCGACAGGTGCCGGCGCCGGGTCCAACTCGCGATCCACGGGCACCGTGGGTTCAGGGACGATCCGCTCTACAAGTCGCGGCGCACGCTGCACACCGGCTCGGACCTGCTCACCGACACGCAGAGCGACAGGCTACGCGCGCTGTTCGTTGATGACGCTCACGTCGAGGTCGAGGCGACCTGGGGTGTCTACCAGCGCATGATCGCCGCCTATCGCCACCAGGACCGGCAACGTGGCCGCGAGCTCATGGAGAAGCTGATCACCGACCTCAGCGCCGGCGTCCCCAAGGTGCTCACCGAGCTCACCACCCTGGCCCGGACCCTGAAGAAGCGAGCCGCCGACGTGCTCGCCTACTTCGAACGACCCGGCACCAGCAACGGGCCGACCGAGGCACTCAACGGACGGCTCGAACACCTGCGCGGCTCCGCACTCGGGTTCCGCAACCTGACCAACTACATCGCCCGAAGCCTGCTCGAGACCGGCGGCTTCAGACCCCAACTCCTACACCCCCGATTGGGATGAGCCTTGAATGGTTACAGACCGACCTGACGACCTGGCGTCCGTCGGCGCAGTACGACCTCGTGACATCGGCGTTCATGCACTCCCCCGTCGATTTCCCACGGGAGGCCATCCTGCGGCGTGCCGTGTCTGCAGTCGCACCGGGCGGACGGCTGCTCGTCGTCGGACACGGCGGCTTTCCGCCCATGTCTGAGCATGTGCACGACACCGAGATCCCGCCTTTCCCGACTCCCGACGAGGTGCTGGCATCGCTTGATCTGCCCACCGGATGGATCGTAGAGGCGAACGCGCTGATCGAGCGGACGGTGAAGTGGCGTGATGAAAAGGACGTAGTCCTCGTGGACACAGTTCTGCGCGTGCGCCGGGTCGATTAGACACGGCGCACGCGCAGGCTCGCTCTCAGGTCGAAAGCGGCTCAGCTGTTCCGGTTCGCGCTGGGCCCGGGCTGGGTCTTGGAGAACAGCACGACGATGATCACTGTGACGCCGACCACGACGTGCGGCAGCCACACGTTGAGCGCTTCGCCAGCGAAGCCGAAGATCCAGGGCGAGAGTGCGAGGAACAGGCTCGCCACGATGTCGAACACGAGGTGAACGGGCATCGGAATGAGTCCGAAGGGGCCCCATTCGTACTTCGTGAAGAGGCTGTAGACGATCATTCCGACGCCGAGCACGATCGGGATGACGACGGCAGGTCCTCCGACCCCGGCGAACCCGAACAGCCACGGCGCCGCGATGAGCGCGATGCCGACGAGGTAGTCGAGGACGCCGTGAACCTTGGTGGGGATGAAGCGCATGATTCCTCCTTGAGTATGGCCGCGGTATCGCGGCTGTCATCAGAGGTTCGGCGCAGTGGGGAAATCGGATGGGATGCCGACGAGAGGATTATCACGCTGAGTCGGAATCTCCGTCCGCTTCCGGCATCCCCGGGCCCGGTCCTGGCCGCACCGCCGCGTCTTCGGCGACGTCCACCCGTGTGACGCCCTCACGTTCGGTCACTTCCACCCGCGGCGCTGCATCGGCCTCGGTGGCGTCTGGCGCCGTCGTGAGTTGATCCTCGCGCTTCCGCTCCTTGCTCATCTCTTCGTGTGACACACCGCATCCTTTCGTCCGGGGTTCCCCAGCGTATGCGTGGGCGGGTCCGGAGAGCAGGGGCTTGTCGTCAGCGGTCGACATGGCTATGCGATGGGCCCGGTCGCGGTTCACGCCTTACCCGCATTTTTCACTGCTACGGTGAGCGAAGTCGGCATCTTGCCGGCGTCAGGGAAGACTTCTTGTCGACCAACGGGCCCGTTCTGGCCATTTCGTTCTCCGTCGCCTCCTCTGGATCACCTTGAGGAGACCCGATTCCCGTGCACCCGTACACCCGTTCAACAGACTCCCGCACAGACGCCGACGCAAGATCGCTTCCGACACTGCCCATCGGTTCGACCGCCATCGTCTACTGCGAGGCGCAGTTCGCCGAACAGGACGGCAAGACCGCCAACGGCCTGGTCCGTCATTCCGAGAAGTACGAGATCCTCAGCGTCATCGACAGCCACCACGCGGGGGCGGATGCCGGGACTGTGCTCGACGGCGTCGCCAACGGCATCCCGATCCTCGCGAGTCTCACGGAAGCCATAGCGCACGCCGGCAGCACGCCGGATTACCTCATCTGCGGCGTAGCGCCAGCGGACGGGCTGTTGTTGGACGCGCAGCGGGTCGTACTGCTCGACGGCGTCGCGCGCGGCATGCACATCATCAACGGCCTGCATGAGTTCCTCAACGACGACGCGGAGTTCGCCGCGGCCGCGCTCCTCGCCGGCGTCACGATAACTGATGTGCGTCGACCCAAGGACAAGAAGGACCTCCATCTCTTCTCCGGGCGGATCTTCGACGTCACCTGCCCGAGGATCGCGGTTCTCGGCACGGATGGCGCGGTCGGCAAGCGGACCACCGCGACGTTGCTCGTCCAGGCGCTCAACGACCGCGGCATCCGCGCCGTCATGGTCGGCACAGGCCAGACCACCATCATCCAGGGTGGCCGCTACGGCGTGGCACTTGACGCGCTGGTGCCGCAGTTCTGCTCCGGCGAGGTCGAGAACCAGGTCGTCGCGGCCTTCGAAGGCGAGAATCCCGACATCATCATCGTCGAAGGTCAGGGCGCGCTCAGCCACCCCGCGTACCTGACCTCAGCGCACATCCTGCGCGGCAGCCGACCGGCGGGCGTGATCGTGCAGCATGCACCGGGCAGGCGCGTGCTCGGCGACTTCCCGATGATGCCCATGCCCGACGTCGCCAGCGAGGTCGCACTCATCGAGTCGTTCGCCGACACCAGGGTGATCGGCGTCACCGTCAATCACGAGAACCTCACGGATGCGCAGATCACGGATGCCATCGACGAGATCGAACTAGATCTGGGGGTTCCCGCGACGGATCCCCTGACGCGCCCGCTGAGCAACCTGGTCGACATGGTGCTGCAGGCGTTCCCTGAACTGTCGACGGCGCTCACGCAGCGATCGGCCTGACGAAGTCGCCTTACTCGGCACCGATGTCCGCGGCCGCGGGTAGCGTCTCTATCTGATGGTCAAGAACGCTGCCCTGCCCGGCCCCTGCACTCTGTGCGGAGACAGCCGCGGACGCCGAGTTGCAGGATCATGGACATGCTCCGCGTGCGGCTGGCGTTACGGCGATGTGCCGGATGCTGACCTGCCGCTCCCCCGCATCGATGTCGTCTATTACCTGCGATTCGACCGTCGGGTGAAGATCGGCACGAGCATGCGTCCGCGGCAGAGGCTCGCCAGCATCCGCCATGATGAACTCCTGGCCTTCGAACGCGGCGACAGGTCCGTCGAACAACAGCGCCATCGTGAGTTCGCGCATCTGCGCGAGGGCGGCGAGTGGTTCACATTCAGTCGTGAACTCCAGGCTCACATCTCGCGGGTTCGAGCGAGCGGAGATCCCTGGCGACTCCACGCGCGTTGGCTGAGCGAAGCGCTGCGCGCATGACGCTTAGCGTCAACGAGCCCATCCGTAGCGGGAGATCAGCGCCGCGGCCACGCGATCGTAGAGCGCCCGCTTCAGCACTGCTGCCTCGCGTCGCATCCCGCCCTCGTGCACGCTGTAGAGCTGCTCGATGTCGACCCACGACTCCCGTCCCTGTGCATCCCAGGCGCCACTGCCGATGGAGAGGTAGTCCGTGTCCCCATCGTGTGCCTTGCTCGTCATCCGCACCGCGTACACGCGGTCTGCGGACTGCCGACCGATCACCAGAACCGGGCGGTCCTTGCCCCTACCGTCGTTCTCCTCGTAGGGAACCCACGTCCAGATGATCTCGCCGGAATCCGGAGCGTCGTCCTTCGCAGGGCTGTAGCCGAGCTGCAGGTCTGTGATGAGCTCGGGATCGACCCGCACGGTCTCGCGCCCCCGCAACTGCCCCGCGTCGCCGCCGTTCGGAACAGTGACAGACGCACGCGAACGCCCCGCCTCCTTCTCAGGAGAGCGGGGCGTTCGGGATGTCAGTGCCTTCAGGACGATGTCGGCGAGTTGAGACAGGATGCTCTTGGAGGAGGTCACCCCGTCACCCTATCGGCGACCCTGCGGATCAGGCGTCGACCAGCGCGTACCCTTCTTCACCGTGGACGACCGAGTCGACACCGGCGATCTCGTCCTCGTTCGTGATGCGGAAGCCGATCGTCTTCTGAATCGCGAAGCCGATGATGAAGGCGACGACGAACGAGTAGATCAGCACACCCAGTGCGGCGATCAGCTGAACCGCGAGCTGACGAGCGTCGCCGCCGACGAGCAATCCGGTCTCCGAAGCGAAGAAGCCCAGGTAGATCGTGCCCAGCAGACCGCCGACGAGGTGGATGCCGACGACGTCGAGCGAGTCGTCGAAGCCGAGTCGGAACTTCAATTCGACCGCGAGAGCACACACGATACCGGCGAGGGCGCCGAGCAGCAGCGACCAGCCCGGAGTCAGGTTGGCGCAGGCCGGAGTGATGGCGACCAGACCTGCGACCGCACCGGAGGCGGCACCGACCGAGGTGGGCTTGCCGTCCTTGATCTTCTCGATGAGAATCCAGCCGAGGATGGCGGCAGCCGTCGCACCCAGCGTGTTCAGTCCGATCAGGCCGACACCGCCCATGTCGTCGGACAGCCACTCCGCACCCGCGTTGAAGCCGAACCAGCCGAACCACAGCAGGGCCGCACCCAGCAGCGTCAGCGGCACGTTGTGCGGCTTGAGGATGCCCTTCTGGAATCCGATGCGCTTGCCGAGCACGAGAGCGAGGGCGAGAGCGGCAGCACCGGCGTTGATGTGCACTGCCGTGCCACCGGCGTAGTCGATCACGGCGATGCCGCTGTCCTCACCGAACAGGGTGGTGCCGAGGTTCATGATCCAGCCACCGCCCCAGACCCAGGCGGCGATCGGGAAGTAGCCCACCGTGGCGAAGATGCCGGCGAAGATCAGCCAACTGCCGAACTTGGCGCGATCCGCGATGGCGCCCGAGATCAGCGCGACCGTGATGATCGCGAAGGTCGCTCCGTACGCGACGCCGAGGAGTGCGACGTTCGACCCTTCACCGGCTGCGAGACTGCTCAGACCGAAGTCGGCGAACGGGTTGCCCGCGAACTGCGTCGGGCTCTCCACTGCACTCATCGAGAAGCCGAACAGTATCCAGAGCACCGCGACCAGTCCGATGGAGCCGAAGCTCATCATCATCATGCTGACCACGCTCTTCGCCTTGACGAGACCGCCGTAGAAGAACGCGACGCCTGGTGTCATCAGAAGGACCAGCGCTGTCGCGGTGATCGCCCACGAGATGTTGCCGGGAGCATCCATAGGAAAACCTCACATCCGAAGTAATTGAGAGCTTCAGTGTGGCGATGCCCGATTTCCGGGATGCGCAGTGAGTGTTTCCGACCGGTTACAGCCGTGAGCCGGGTGTAACCATCGCGTTACGCGATGCTGGGCTGCTGCGCAGAATGTGTGAGTGCGTTGAGCCTGGAAATGGCGCGAAGATACTTCTTGCGGTATCCACCGCCCAGCATCTCTTCCGCGAAGACCTGATCGAGGCTCACACCGGTCGCGACGATCGGAAGCTGCGCGTCGTAGACGCGGTCGACGAACGCGACGAAGCGCAGCGCCTCCGACTGATCGGTGAGCACCTGCACGTCGCGGAGGCCGACGAGCGACAGTCCGTCGATCAACCGGATGTACCGAGACGGGTGCACCTTGGCCAGGTGACGGATGACATCTCCGAAGACATCATCGGATGCCGTCCCCGATGCAGCCGCGATGCGCTGGGAGTACGCGGCATCGTCCAGCGCGACGGCATGACCGTCCAGCGCACGCTGGCGGAAGTCGACTCCGTCGATGCGGATGGTCTCGAAGCTGTCCGACATCGCGTGGATCTCGCGGAGGAAGTCCTGTGCGGCGAAGCGGCCCTCGCCGAGGGCATTCGGCGGGGTGTTCGAGGTGGCGGCGAGGCGGGTGCCCGTGCTCACCAGCTCTCCGAGGAGCCTCGTCATCACCATCGTGTCACCCGGATCGTCGAGTTCGAACTCGTCGATGCAGATCAGATCAGCACCGCGGAGAAGGTCAACGGTGTTGCGGTAGCCGAGCGCTCCGACGAGAGCGGTGTACTCGATGAACGAGCCGAAGTACTTCCGCCGTGCCGGCATCGCGTGGTAGATCGATGCGAGCAGATGGGTCTTGCCGACGCCGAAGCCACCATCCAGGTAGACGCCAGGCTTCAGCTCGGGCTCCTTCTTCGCACGGCTGAAGAGGCCTCCGCGCTTGACGGGCGCTCCGCGCCCTGCGAACTTCGCCAGCAATGCCTTCGACGCAGCCTGGGAGGGGAACTCGGCATCCGAGCGATAGCTCTCGAACGTCGCGTCGTCGAACTGCGGGGGCGGCACCAGACTCGCGAGCATCTCGGGTCCGGTGACCACCGGCTGGCGCTCGGTGAGGTGCGCGACGTCAGGGCTGGTCGTGTCGGTCATTCGTTTCCTGTGTCGAAGTCTTACAGAACGGGTGCCAGGCGCTCGGAACGGCTCTATCGTCTAAGGGACGGCTCAACACTACGCCGTCCCAGCCAGAGCCTTCGCTCGCACCTCACCCCGGAGCGCCACGTGACCATCGAGTTCGATTCCTCATCCGAGAAGTTCGCCGAGTACGCCGAGCCAGGACGGCTCGTCACCACCGAATGGCTTGCAGCACACCTCGGCGAGCCTGGTCTGGTCGTCGTCGAATCCGACGAGGACGTGCTCCTCTACGAGACGGGTCACATTCCGGGCGCCGTGAAGGTCGACTGGCACACCGAGCTCAACGACCCCGTCGTGCGCGACTACGTCGACGGAGAGGGCTTCGCCGCTCTGCTCAGCCGCAAGGGCATCTCCCGCGACGACACCGTCGTGATCTACGGCGACAAGAACAACTGGTGGGCGGCATATGCGCTCTGGGTCTTCTCGCTCTTCGGCCACGAGGACGTGCGCCTCCTCGACGGTGGGCGCGACCGCTGGATCGATGAAGGTCGCGAGATCACCACCGACCGCACCGAGGCGACGCCGACCGAGTACCCGATCGTCGAGCGCGACGACTCGGCTCTGCGCGCCTACAAAGACGACGTCGTCGCCTTCATCGGCAGCGGACCCCTCATCGACGTCCGCTCCCCAGAGGAGTACAGCGGTGAGCGCACCACTGCTCCGGCGTACCCGGACGAAGGGGCACTGCGGGCTGGGCACATCCCCACCGCACAGAGCGTGCCGTGGGCGAAGGCCGTCGCAGAAGACGGCGGCTTCCGCACCCGCGCGGAACTCGACGCGATCTACCGCGACGGAGCGGGTCTCAATGACAGCGACGACGTCGTGGCCTACTGCCGCATCGGTGAGCGCTCCAGCCACACCTGGTTCGTGCTCAAGCACCTGCTCGGGTTCGAGAACGTGCGCAACTACGACGGATCCTGGACGGAGTGGGGCAGCGCGGTGCGTGTGCCGATCGTCACCGGCAACGAGCCAGGTACCCTCTGAGCGTGTGAAAATGGCAGGGATGAGCACCACACACGTTCCTGACCCGCTCGCGGAGATCCGCGACGATTTCCTCGAGCTCCCGGAGGACGAGCGCCTTCAGCTGCTGCTGGAGTTCTCCAACGAGCTCCCAGAGGTGTCGGAGGAAGTCGCGAACCATCCGGAGATGTACGAGCGCGTCGCAGAGTGCCAGTCGCCCGTGTACATCTACGTCGAAGTCCACGACGACGTCGTCACGATGCATGCGACAGCGCCGCCTGAGGCTCCGACGACACGCGGTTTCGCCAGCATCCTCGTGCAGGGCATCACCGGTCTGACGGCCGACGAAGTACTCGCCATCCCCGACGACTTTCCTCAGTCGATCGGTCTGACCCGCGCGGTCTCACCGCTGCGCATCGGCGGGATGACGGGGATGCTGATGCGCGTCAAGCGGCAGGTCGTTCAGAAGCGCTGATCATGCAGGACGACTGAAGCCGTTCGCCGCCATCCAGTCGGTGATCGTCGCCGTCCAGCCGATCTGATCGTAGTTCCAGATCTTCGTGTGCCGTGCCCCGGTGAAACGCGGCATCGTGACGAGGTCAGGACGCGCCTCGGCGAGGGCGTGGGAGGCATCGGCCGGCACGAAGCCGTCATCCTCGCTGTGCAGGATGAGGATCGGAACCGTGAGCTCGTCGGCGCGCGCGACCATGTCGAGCTTGTCGAAGGGGATCACGAACTCCGAGCCGGACAGTCGCGCGGTCAGCGGCGATGACAGTGCGTTCATCGCCAATGCGGGGAACGGATCGCGGATGCCCTCCTCGCGCGCCTGGAAACGCAGCACGTTTCGCCAGTCGACCACAGGGGAATCGAGCACGAGCCCGATGATCGCTTCGCGGTGGGCCGACGAGACCGCGGTCTGCAGCGCGATCGCGCCGCCCATCGACCATCCCATCAGCAGCACCTGCGTCGCCCCGTGGCGCAGTGCATAGGAGATCGCCGCATCCACGTCACGCCATTCCGAGGCTCCGAGCGCGTACGAGCCGCCCTTGCTTCGCGGCGCTTCCCCGTCGTTCCGGTACGAGACCACGAGGTTCGGCATTCCGAGGGAATGGAACACCGGCACGGCCCGAAGGCATTCTGCGCGGGTGACACCTCGTCCGTGCACCTGGATCACCCACGTCGATGATTCGGCGGGGAACAGCCACGCAGGACACGGGCCGGCGGGAGAGCCGATCAGCACGTCGTCCCATGGGAGGTGCAATTCACTCGGCGTCGAGTAGTACCAGCCGCTGAAACCGGCGGCGCGATCGATCTTGGCGCCGGTCTCGATGTGCGTGAGCAGTTTCCGGCGCACCTTGGTGGAGTCCGCGCTCAACACCGAGCCGAGCTTCACATAGCCGTAAGTGCCGGTCGTGAACAGACCGTAGCGCCCAGGCAGTTCCGTGTCGGGTGTGCGGGACAGCTCGATGGTCTGCGCCCCGGTGTCGACGGCGAGGATGTCGGTGTCGGCGGCACGGACGGATGGCGTGACGACCCTGCGGGCGATGGCGAACACGAGGAATGCTGCCGCGGCGGTGAGCATCGCGATCAGCGCAGGGACCAGCAGTGCAACGGCGTGCCTGAGACTCTTCATCGCTTCCTGACTCTAGCCTGTCAGCGTGAGCGCACATCCCGATGCCGGAGCGCATTTCGAACGTGCCGCAGCCGAGCTGCGCGACACGGTCTTCCGAGACGACATCGTGATCCGCGAGATCCCCTCCCCGCAGGGCCTCGCACCGTTCTCGATCGCTCTCGCAGCCGACGTCCGCCCCGACGACCACGGTGACTCGATCTACGGCACCGGACGGTTCGTCCTGCTGCATGATCCCGATGCCCCGCCCGCATGGGGCGGAGCATGGCGGATCGTGACGTTCGCCCAGGCGCCCCTCGAGCCGGAGATCGGCACCGATCCCCTCCTCGCGGATGTGACGTGGTCATGGCTCGTGGACGCTCTAGATTCTCGGGATGCCTCGTACCACTCCGCGTCCGGCACGGCGACGAAGACTCTCTCGAAGGGCTTCGGTGCGCTGGCTGAGGAAGGCGACGGAGCCCAGATCGAACTACGATCTTCTTGGACGCCGGAAGAACCGTTCCGACCGCACGTGGAAGCATGGGCCGAGCTCGTCGGCATGCTCGCCGGTCTCCCGCCCGGCTCAGAGAACATCGCCGTGTTCGGCGCACGAAAGGCAGGGCGTGACTGAGTACAGAGTCATCGACGACCCGATCGAGTTCCAGGCGGCCTGCAGATCGCTGGCCGCGGGCTCAGGATCTGTCGCGGTCGACGTCGAACGGGCATCAGGGTTCCGCTACTCGCAGCGCGCATATCTCGTGCAGGTGTTCCGCCGCGGCGCTGGCGTCTTCCTCTTCGATCCGCCGGCGATCGGCGACTTCGCCGCGCTGCAGAATGCGATCGGCGACGTCGAGTGGGTACTCCATGCCGCCAGCCAGGACCTGCCGTCGCTGCGCGAGCTCGAACTCGAGCCGGCGACGATCTTCGACACCGAGCTCGCCGCACGCCTGCTCGGCCACGAACGCGTCGGCCTCGCAGCAGTGGTGGAGGACACCCTCGGCATCACGTTGAAGAAGGAGCACTCCGCCGCCGACTGGTCGACGCGCCCGCTGCCCGACGCGTGGCTCGACTACGCAGCGCTCGACGTTCTGCATCTCGTCGACGTGCGCGACGTCATCGCGACCGAACTCGAGGAGCAGGGTAAGACCGACTTCGCAGCGCAGGAGTTCGCCGCCACGCTCGCACAGCCGCCCCGGCCGCCGAGAGAAGACCCCTGGCGCCGCCTGAGCGGTCTGCATCAGGTGAAGGGCGCCCGCGGACTCGCTGTCGCCAGGTCGCTGTGGGAGGCGCGCGAAGAATTCGCGCAGCAACAGGACACATCTCCAGGGCGCCTCGTTCCCGACCGGTCGCTGGTCGCCGCGGTCCTCGCGAACCCGCAGAGCAAGCAGGCACTCGCCGGCGTCCAGGCGTTCAACGGGCGCGCCAGCAGGTCTCAGCTCGACCGGTGGTGGGACGCGATCGTCAGGGGGCGCGAGGCTCCAGCGGTGCCCCGCGAGCGGGGACACAGCGACGCTCTGCCTCCCGCGAGGGCCTGGAGCGAGCGGAATCCTGAGGCCGACGCGCGCCTCAAACTCGCGCGTCCGGTCGTGGAGGCCCGCGCCGAAGAACTCGGAATGCCGACGGAGAACCTGCTGAAGCCCGAGACGCTTCGGCGGGTCGCATGGGCTCCCCCCGAGTTGACGGCGGATGCCGTCGGCGCGGCCCTGGCAGATCTCGGCGCGCGGCCGTGGCAGATTGAGCAGACTGCACAGAAGATCGTGGATGCCTTTGTAGAAGCCGGTCAATCGGCAGATCAGCCCGCCGCGTCCGAGTCGTAGGTTCGATCCAACCGATTCCCCACGGTATCCGACGACTCGTAGTCTGAGGTCAAACCTAACCTTGGAGGCAGAGTGGCCGAGATCTCGGACGTCTACTTCGTTGATGGCGTACGCACCCCGTTCGGGCGCGCCGGCGAAAAAGGCATGTACTGGAACACACGCGCGGACGATCTCGCTGTGAAGGCGACGATCGGTCTGATGGAGCGCAACGCCGGCATTCCGGCCGAGCGCATCGATGATGTCGCGATCGCCGCCACATCGCAGACGGGCGATCAGGGTCTGACGCTCGGCCGCTCGGTCGCGATCCTCGCCGGCCTGCCCAACACCGTCCCCGGTCTCGCGGTCGAGCGCATGTGCGCCGGCGCGATGACCAGTGTCACCACCATGGGTGCGTCGATCGGCATCGGCATGTACGACTTCGCCCTCGCGGGCGGCGTCGAGCACATGGGCCACCACCCGATCGGCGGCAACGCCGACCCGAACCCCCGCTTCGTCGCGGAGAAGATGGTCGACCCCGGTGCCCTGAACATGGGCGTCACGGCCGAGCGCATCTTCGACCGTTTCCCTCACCTCACCAAGGAGCGCTCCGACCGCTTCGGCATGCTGAGCCAGCACAAGGTGCAGGCCGCGTACGACGCAGGCAAGATCCAGCCCGACCTCGTGCCCGTGGCGATCAAGGGCGCCGACGGTGCCTGGGGCCTCGCCACTGAGGACGAGGGTCGCCGTCCCCAGACGACGATGGAAGACCTCGCCGCGCTGAAGACGCCGTTCCGCCCGCACGGTCGCGTGACCGCCGGCACCTCGTCTCCGTTGACCGACGGCGCCACCATGTCGCTGCTCGCCGGTGGCGGGGCGGTCAAGGAACTCGGCCTGAAGCCGAAGATGAAGATGGTGTCGTTCGCCTTCGCCGGCGTGCAGCCGGAGATCATGGGCATCGGTCCGATCCCCTCGACCGAGAAGGCGCTGAAGAAGGCCGGTCTGACGATCTCCGACATCGGACTGTTCGAGCTGAACGAGGCGTTCGCGATCCAGGTCATCTCGCTGCTCGATCACTTCGGCATCGCCGATGACGACCCTCGTGTCAACCAGTGGGGCGGCGCGATCGCGATCGGCCACCCGCTCGCGGCATCCGGTGTCCGACTGATGATCCAGCTCGCGGCGCAGTTCGCCGAGCGTCCCGACGTGCGCTACGGCCTCACGGCCATGTGCGTGGGCCTCGGTCAGGGTGGCTCCGTCATCTGGGAGAACCCCTTCTACGACGGCAAGAAGCGGAAGTGAGCGGCGACGTGACCGACTACGAAAAGATCGATTTCTCCTCCATCCTGGCGCTCGCCGGCGACGAGGTCGTCACGCACTCCCCCGTGCGCGACATCCGCCTCCCATCCGGCAAGGTCCTGGCGCTCATCACCCTGGACAACGGTCGCGATCACACGCGGCCGAACACGCTGGGCCCCGCCACGCTGACCGAGCTCGGTGAGACGCTGTCCGGGCTGAAGGCCCGCGCCGGGGCCGGCGAGATCCAGGCCGTCGCCATCACCGGCAAGCAGTACATCCTCGCCGCGGGTGCTGACCTCTCGGACATCTCCAAGGTGCAGTCGAAGGAGCAGGCCAAGCTCATCGCTCAGCTGGGCCACAAGGTGATCGGCTCGCTCAGCGAACTCGGTGTGCCGTCGTTCGCCTTCGTGAACGGACTCGCGCTCGGTGGCGGCCTCGAGATCGCACTGAATTCGACCTATCGCACGGTCGACGCCTCCGCGGCCGCCGTCGCATTGCCCGAGGTCTTCCTCGGCATCATCCCCGGGTGGGGAGGCGCGTATCTGCTGCCGAACCTCATCGGCATCGAGAACGCACTCGAGGTGGTGATCTCGAACCCGCTCAAGCAGAACCGCATGCTCAAGCCGCAGCAGGCGTTCGACCTCGGCATCTTCGACGCGATCTTCCCCGCCGCCAACTATCTCGAGAACTCACTCGCGTGGGCGGATGCCGTACTCGGTGGCAAGAAGGTCGAGCGAAAGAACGAGCCGGGCAAGCTGGAGCGTCTGACGAAGTGGCCGATCGCCATCAAGATGGCGCGCGGCATGCTCGAGTCGAAGATCGGCACCGTGCCGAAGTCGCCGTACGCGGCGCTCGAGCTGCTCGACAAAGCCAGGAGCGGAACAAGGGCAGAAGGGTTCGCCCGCGAGGATGAGGCGCTCAGCGAGCTCGTCACCGGAGATCAGTTCGCGGCGTCCATGTACGCCTTCGACCTGGTGCAGAAACGCGCGAAGCGCCCGGTCGGCGCACCGGACAAGGCGCTCGCGAAGAAGGTCACCAAGGTCGGCATCATCGGCGCGGGCCTCATGGCCAGCCAGTTCGCGCTGCTGTTCGTGCGCAAGCTGCGCGTGCCCGTGCTGATCACTGACATCGACCAGGCCCGCGTCGACAAGGGCGTGGCCTACATCAACGACGAGATCGGCAAACTCGAGGCGAAGGGCCGTCTGGACGCCGATGGCGCCAACCAGCTGCGCGGGCTCATCCACGGCACGGTCGACAAGAGCGAGTACGCCGACTGCGAGTTCGTGATCGAGGCCGTCTTCGAAGAGGTCGGCGTCAAGCAGCAGGTGTTCGGCGAGATAGAGAAGTACATCGCCGAAGACGCGATCCTCGCGACCAACACGTCGTCGCTCTCGGTCGAGGAGATCGGTGCGAAGCTCGCTCACCCCGAGCGTCTGGTGGGTTTCCATTTCTTCAACCCGGTCGCCGTCATGCCGCTCATCGAGATCGTCAAGACACCCGGCACGAACGAGCAGACGCTCTCTACCGCGTTCGTCGTCGCGAAGGGACTGGGGAAGAATGCCGTGCTCACGGCCGACGCCCCGGGCTTCGTGGTGAACCGCCTGCTGGCGAAGGTCATGGGCGAAGCGGCACGTGCGGTCTACGAGGGAACCCCCGTCGCCGATGTCGAGAAGGCGTTCAGCCCGCTCGGTCTGCCGATGGGGCCGTTCCAGCTCATCGATCTGGTGGGCTGGAAGGTCGCGGCGCACGTGCAGGACACGATGGTGCGCCACTTCCCCGACCGCTTCTACGCGAACGAGAACTTCCACGCTCTCGCCGAGCTGGAGCAGGTCGTGGAGAAGGACAAGGGAGGCCGAGTCACCGGCTGGACCAGGGCCGCCGAGAAGGCGCTCAAGGGCCACCTGGGCAGCACGCCCGCATCGGCTGAGACGATTCTGCGACGCGTCCAGGACGGACTCACGCAGGAGATCAAGCTCATGCTCGACGAGGATGTGGTGCCCGAGGTCGAGGACATCGACCTCTGCCTCATCCTCGGTGCCGGCTGGCCGTTCATCGACGGCGGCGCTTCTGTGTACCTCGATCGCGAGGGCGCATCGGAACGCGTGTTCGACGGCACCTTCCACTCTCCGCCGATCCGCGGCATCGCGCACGTCTGACGCTGCGTCGCACCCGAAGGGGTCGTGTCCTCGGATGCGGCCCCTTCACTGCGTCCAAGCGGCCAACCACTCACGAAATCCGGGTGAACAACTCGTGCGGGACCGTGAACTGGCGCCGTGTCGCGCAGGTGAACAGGCAGAGTGTGAGTGTGGATGCGATATTCAGCGCACTGGGAACCGGGACCATGAGCACTCTCGTCAAATCCGGCACTGCCGTCCTGACCACGCTGCTCGTGGTTCCTGCGCTCCTGAAGCTCTTCATCGTGACCGTCGACGAGGGGTGGGCGGCGATCCGAACCCGCAACGGCAAACCCATCGTCCGCAAGCCCACATCGCGCAGCGTGCGCACCGGCAAGGGCACGGCGGGCGAGGTGGTCGTGCTCCACTCCGGCTCGCACGGAGCGTTCCCGCTCTTCTATTGGTACAAGCTCATCGACGTTCGTGTCCGATCGACGGATCTGCCCGCGCGTCATCTCACCGGCGCAACAGGGCATCAGCATCTCATCCACGCGTCATTCGAATGGCGCCCCGTCCCCTCGGGGCGAGATCTTCGCGTCTTCGAGCTCGACGTCGTGAACGTGAAAGAACGGGCGGCCAACATCGTCGGCGCCGCTCTGCGAGACGTCATCCACGCGACCGACGGCGCGGTGCTGCCACGCAACGAGGACGTCAACGTCATGGTCCTCTCCCAGTGCGCGGAGCGCGCGCAGTCCGCCGGTGGCATCGAGATCCTCTCCGTCATGATCACCGGCGACGCCCTCACCGACGGGTACCTCCTCTCGCAGGCGCTGCGGGAGACGGACCGCGGGTCCGCTGCCGTCGCCGCACTGCACGCACTCAACTGAGCCACGGTCGCCTAGTGCTCTGTGTGAGACACGCCTGTGGTATTTTTTGAACATGTTCGAAACAGGCGACCGGCCGCAGACCAAGAGCGAGCGCACACGAGCGAGGATCCGCGATGCTGCCATCGCTTCATTCATCGAGCACGGATACACCGACACGACGATGCGGGCCATCGCCGACATTGCCGAGGTCTCGGTGAGCAACGCCTATTACTACTACCCATCCAAGATGCACCTGGTGCAGGAGCTCTACGTCCGCGTGCAGCACGAGCATGCCGCATCAGCTCGCCCGCTCCTCAGCACGAAGACGGGCCTTGTGGACAGATTGCGAGTGGTCTTCGACACCGGGCTCGCCGTGGTAACGCCCTATCGGCACGTCGCGCCGGGATTCCTCGCCGCAATGATCCCACCGGACTCTCCACTGAACCCGCTGGCAGACGAATCAGGGCCCGCCCGTGAGCTGACCGTCGGCTTGTTCCGTGAGGCTGTCGACGGCGCCCAGCACCGTCTTCCCGATGACGTCGCCGAGCTCCTGCCGCACGCCTTGTTCGTCGGGTATCTCGCACTCGTCCTTCGTTGGACATACGATTCCTCCGTCGACACGAAATCGACCAAGCGGATGCTGGATGCTGGTCTGCGAATACTCGGCCTTGCGCTCCCCTTCGTCAAGGTGCCCGGCATCCACACGGCATCGCGCGAACTGCTCACACTCGTCGCGGAGGTGCGGTCTTGAGTGAGGATCGTCCACTTCCTTCGCCGCGCACGACCGATGAGCCGATGGCGTTCACCCGGGATGAACTCACTCGCGGCGCCTGGTACACCTGGTTCATCTTCATCGCGCTCGTGTTCGTCGGCCTGACGATCATCTTGGAAGCATCCATAGCCGACGCGTCCTTCTCGACTTCGTCCGACCAGACGATGATGTTCATTGGACTCATACTGCTGAGCCTGGTGGTCACCGTTTTCGTCGCCGGTCCCATCTCACTGTTCGTCATGGTGGCAGGTGTTCTGGTCGCCTGGCCGATCGGTCACCTGCTGCGTCGCACTCGCGCCATTGCGCTTCATATCTCTGCGTACGTCGCTCTCGGCCTCCCAGTCGGCGCGATCGGCATGTGGCTCATCAGCGTAATTCTCGGTGGGACGTCGTTCTTCGCAGTCCCGACATCGATCGTCGTCTCGGCGGCGTCCGTCATCGCTGTTCCCGCCGGCTGGTGGTTCACATTCCGCAGAGCACTAGCCGACGACAGCTACGTGTTGCGGCGTACTCGACACACGTGCTCATTCAACGATGCGGATGCGGCGGTCGAAGATGCCGCGTTCGATCACCCGTCCTCCACCACGGCGACTACGTGGTGAACGTCACACCGCGCACGAAGACCGCGCCGATGGCGTTCACGCGGCGGGAGTTCTGGCGTGGGGTACGAGCATCCTGGTGCATCTTCATGATCGAGCTGACGGCTGTCCTCATCGGCATGGGGATCGTGCAGTCCGGTCTCCCTTGGGGGCCACCGCTCAGCATGGTGACGCTCTACCTCGTCGTGGGCCTGCCTGTGGGCGGAGCGGTGTCCGCCGTCGTCGCCGCTCTCAGCTCTCCGCTGGCGTGGTACCTCGGGCGTCGTCTCGCGACCACCAGGACGATCGCCGTGCACCTCGCTGCTTTCGCCCTCCTGGGCGCCCTCATCGGTACCGTACTGATCGGTACGATAGCGTTGCTCAGCGGCGCCGCCGCAACCCGATACGTCTTCGGATGGCCATTCAGCGGGGTCGTCGTGGGAGTCTGCGTTGCTGCCGTCGTCGGAGGATGGGCATGGACCGCCTGGCGATCCCATCGCGAATCCACGCGGATCACCGGCGTGTGACGAGATCTGCTCCGAGCATGAGCCCCCTCAGCGCCGGTCGTGCAGAGGCAGGTCGATGGCGCCGGTCTCCCCCGCATTACGGGCGACGGGAATACGGGTGCCGAGCACCTGGGACACGATGTCCTGCGCGATCTTCGGCGCCGCGAGCCCGGCATCCGCGAGGATCTGATCACGGGATGCATGATCGATGAACTCATCCGGCAGCCCCAGCTCATCCACTGCCGTGTCGATGCCGGCCTCGCGAAGCACCTGGCGCACGCGCGTGCCGATGCCGCCGACGCGGATGCCGTCCTCCAGAGTGATCACGAGACGGTGAGACCGCGCCAGGTCGATGACCGACCGCTGCACGGGGATCGCCCAGCGCGGATCGATGACCGTCGCACCGATGCCCTGCGCACGAAGACGCGCGGCGACATCCATGGCCATGGCGGCGAACGGTCCGATCGCGACGATCAGCACGTCCTCGCTCTCACCGCGCGACAGCACGTCGACACCGTCATCGAGGCGCTCGAGCGCGGGGATGTCGGCGGCGACCTCACCCTTCGGGAACCGGATGACGGTCGGCGCGTCGTCCACGGCCACCGCCTCGTCGAGGGCTTCCTTGAGCCGCGCGCCGTCGCGAGGTGCCGCGATGCGGATGTGCGGCACGATCTGCAGCATCGCGAGATCCCACATGCCGTGGTGGCTGGGTCCGTCGGGGCCGGTGACTCCTGCTCTGTCCAGGACGAACGTGACACCGGCCCTGTGCAGAGCGACGTCCATCAGCACCTGGTCGAAGGCGCGCCCCATGAAGGTGGCGTAGAGGGCGACGACCGGATGAAGTCCGCCGAAGGCGAGCCCGGCGGCGGATGCCACGGCGTGCTGCTCAGCGATCCCCACGTCGTACACGCGGTCGGGGAAGCGCTCCGCGAACGGAGCGAGGCCGGTCGGTCGGAGCATCGCCGCGGTCATCGCGATGACCTTCGGGTCGCGCTCCCCCACGCGCACCAGCGAATCAGAGAACACATCGGTCCAGCTCTGCCCGCTGCTCGACAGCGATTCGCCGGTCACCGGATCTATGCGATTGACGGCATGGAACTGGTCGGCCTCGTCGTCGCGTGCGGGCTGGTAACCACGCCCCTTCTGGGTTATGGCGTGCACGAGCACTGGAGCACCGTAGGACTTGGCGAGTTCGAGTGTCTCGAGCAGTGCCGGTATGTCATGGCCGTCGACGGGTCCGAGGTACTTTATGTCGAGATTGGAATACAGCGCCTCGTTGTTCGTGAAGCGGGACAGGAACCCGTGGGTGCCGCCACGGATGCCGCGGAACATCGCGCGACCCACCGGACCGAACACGCGGAAGAGCCGGTCGGACTTGCGGTGCAGGTCCTTGTAGGCCGCCGCCGTGCGCACGCGGTTGAGATAGCGGGACATGCCGCCGATCGTCGGAGCGTAGGAGCGCCCGTTGTCGTTGACGACGATCACGAGGTTGCGGTCGTTGTCGTCGGTGATGTTGTTCAGTGCCTCCCACGTCATGCCGCCTGTGAGGGCGCCATCGCCCACGACGGCCACGACGTGGCGGTCAGAGCGGCCGGTGGCTGTCAGCGCCCTGGAGACGCCGTCGGCCCAGCTCAGCGAGCTGGACGCGTGGGAGGACTCCACTACGTCGTGCGGGCTCTCGCTGCGCTGCGGGTAGCCGGCGAGTCCGCCACGCACACGCAGTGCGGAGAAGTCCTGCCTGCCGGTGAGCAGCTTGTGCACGTACGACTGATGCCCGGTGTCGAAGATGATCGGGTCGTCCGGTGACTCGAAGACGCGGTGCAGTGCGATCGTGAGTTCCACCACACCGAGGTTGGGGCCGAGATGTCCGCCGGTGAGAGAGACCTTCTGGACGAGGAACTCCCTGATCTCCGCGGCGAGTCCGACGAGTTCGTCCGGGGTGAGGTCATCGAGATCTCGTGGTCCGCTGATGCGCTGCAGAATCGGCATCCGCCCTCCTCCTCGTTCCGGGAACCGGGTCGGTCACCCGCTCAGTCCCGCCCGTCGATTCTATCGTCGCAGTCCGAGAACTTACGGTTAACCCGGTTGCGCCGCGCCATGGCTGCGGGTATGCGAGAGGGCCCGGGCGACCAGCACCCGAGCCCTCTCACAGCGACGATCAGACCAGCGAACGCAGCACGTACTGCAGGATTCCGCCGTTGCGGTAGTAGTCGGCTTCACCAGGGGTGTCGATGCGGACGACCGCGTCGAACTCGACGACCTGCTTGCCCTCTGGTGAGTGCTCGCTCGGTGCGGCGGTGACGTGGACCGTCTTCGGCGTGGTGCCCTCGTTGAGTTCTTCCAGACCGGAGATCGAGACGACCTCGGTGCCGTCGAGACCCAGAGACTCCCAGCTCTCGCCGGCGGGGAACTGCAGCGGGACGACGCCCATGCCGATCAGGTTCGAGCGGTGGATGCGCTCGAAGCTCTCGGTGATCACGGCCTTCACACCCAGCAGGCTCGTGCCCTTGGCCGCCCAGTCGCGAGACGATCCGGAGCCGTACTCCTTGCCGCCGAAGATCACCAGCGGCGTTCCGGCCTCCTGGTAGTTCTGGCTGGCGTCGTAGATGAACGACTGCGGGGCGTCGGGCTTCGTGAAGTCGCGGGTGTAACCGCCCTCGACCTCTGCGCCGTCGTTGACAGCGCGCACGAGCTGGTTCTTCAGACGGATGTTCGCGAACGTGCCACGGATCATGACCTCGTGGTTTCCGCGACGCGATCCGAAGGAGTTGAAGTCCTTCTGGCGCACGCCGTGCTCCTCGAGGTACTTCGCAGCCGGTGTCGCGGCCTTGATGTTGCCCGCGGGGCTGATGTGGTCGGTCGTGACCGAGTCGCCGAGGGACGCCAGCACGCGGGCGCCGCTGATGTCGCTGACCGGGGTCAGCTCCATCGTCATGCCCTCGAAGTAGGGAGGACGACGCACGTAGGTGGACTGCTCGTCCCACTCGAAGATCGGACCGGTCGGCGTGGGCAGGCTCGTCCACCGCTCGTCACCGTCGAAGACCGTGGCGTACTGCTTGATGAACTGCTCGCGCGAGATCGACGAATCGATGACTTCCTGGATCTCGGCGGGTGTGGGCCAGATGTCCTTCAGGAAGACGTCGTTGCCGCCGCTGTCCTTGCCGAGCGCATCGGTCTCGAAGTCGAAGTGCATGGAACCTGCCAGCGCGTACGCCACCACCAGCGGCGGAGATGCGAGGTAGTTCATCTTGACGTCGGGGCTGATGCGACCCTCGAAGTTGCGGTTGCCCGAGAGCACAGCCGTCACGGCGAGGTCGTGGTCGTTGACCGCGGCGGAGACCTCTTCGATCAGCGGACCCGAGTTGCCGATGCAGATCGTGCAGCCGTAGCCGACCGTGTAGAAGCCGAGACCCTCGAGGTCCTTGTCGAGACCGGACTTCTCGTAGTAGTCGGTGACGACCTTGGAACCGGGGCCGAGCGTCGTCTTGACCCACGGCTTCTGCTTCAGGCCGCGTTCGCGCGCCTTGCGAGCGAGAAGACCCGCCGCCATCATCACCGAGGGGTTGGACGTGTTGGTGCACGAGGTGATCGCCGCGAGAGTGACCGCACCGTGGTCGAGGATGTAGCTCTCGCCATCGGGAGTGGTCACCGGAACCGGCTTGGACGAGCCGTTGACCCCACTGGAGATGTGCACAGGGCGAGTGTCGTGGTCCTCATCGCCAGGGCCCGCACCCGGGTCGGATGCCGGGAACGAGTGCTTGGACTCGAGGTCGACGAGCGAGTCCGACGTGGATGGGTCGGCGTAGTTGACGATGTCCTGCTCGAACTGCGACTTGGCTTCGGAGAGGAGGATGCGGTCCTGCGGGCGCTTCGGGCCTGCGATCGACGGCACGACCGTGCTGAGGTCGAGCTCCATGTACTCGCTGAAGACGGGCTCCTTGTCCGCGTCGTGCCACAGACCCTGCAGCTTCGCATATACCTCGACGAGGGTGACGGCCTGCTCGTCACGGCCGGTCAGACGCAGGTAGTCGGTGGTGACCTCGTCGATCGGGAAGATCGCCGCGGTCGAACCGAACTCGGGCGACATGTTGCCGATCGTGGCGCGGTTGGCCAGCGGTACGGATGCGACGCCGGCACCGTAGAACTCGACGAACTTGCCGACGACGCCGTGCTTACGCAGCATGTCGGTGATCGTGAGCACGACGTCGGTCGCGGTGACGCCGGCGGGGATCTCGCCGGTGAGCCTGAAGCCGACGACGCGCGGGATGAGCATCGAGACGGGCTGGCCGAGCATGGCCGCCTCGGCCTCGATACCGCCGACGCCCCAGCCCAGCACCCCGAGGCCGTTGACCATCGTGGTGTGCGAGTCTGTACCGACGCAGGTGTCTGGGTACGCCTGGAGGACTCCGCCGTTGGTGCGGTCGTAGATGACCTTTGCGAGGTGCTCGATGTTCACCTGGTGCACGATGCCGGTGCCTGGAGGAACGACTTTGAAGTCGTTGAACGCGGTCTGGCCCCAACGCAGGAACTGGTAACGCTCACCGTTGCGCTCGTACTCGATCTCGACGTTGCGCTCGAGAGCGTTCTCTGAGCCGAAGAGATCCGCGATGACCGAGTGATCGATGACCATCTCTGCCGGTGAGAGCGGGTTGATCTTGTTCGGGTCGCCGCCGAGAGCGGTGACAGCCTCGCGCATGGTGGCGAGGTCGACGATGCAGGGCACACCGGTGAAGTCCTGCATCACCACGCGTGCCGGCGAGAACTGGATCTCCGTGCTGGGATCCGCCGCGGCATCCCACGACCCGAGCGCTTCGATCTGCGCCTTCGTCACGTTCGCACCGTCTTCGGTGCGAAGCAGGTTCTCGAGGAGCACCTTCAGGCTGAACGGCAGCTTCTCAAAGCCGGGAACCGCGTCAACACGGAAGATCTCATAGTCGGTACTGCCGACCGTCAGGGTGCTCTTGGCACCGAAGCTGTTCACCGTGGACACGATTCCGTCTCCTTCTTGTCTGATGGAAGCGACAGGCGACTCCATCTTGCTCGCGTGCGACGCTGTCGGCTAGCAAGGCACACCTAACAGTGTGCGCCGTGAAAGCCCATCAGCGAAAGGTCACAATTTATCTTGATGTCAAGATAAATCTATCACGAACGGGATGCTGTGGACTGCGGCGACTCGCGAGGATAGAGCGCTCGCACCACAAGCCAGGTGACCGCGATCAACGGCGCGAACAGCGGCAGCCCCATGATGAGCTTCAGTGTGCCCAGCGCCGTCACCTGATCGGTCAGGTACAACGGCAGCTGTACCGCCAGACGCGCGAAGAACAGTGCGGCCCATGCGATGCCGAGCCAGCGGAACGCGCGGCGCTTGCGCTTGTCCGCCCGCCACGCCGTCGCCTCACCCATGAGGAAGCCGGCGGCGATGCCGATCAGCGACCAGCCGATGAGGGCCGAGACGAGCAGGACCGTGCCGTACACGGCGTTCGTGATGAGGCCAGGCACGAAGTTGTCGGCGCCGCGACCGGTCCACAGCGCGAGGGCGGCGGCTGCGCCTGCGGCGATCAAACCGCCCAGTGCCGCCGAGGGCGGTGACTTCTGCACCAGACGCACGATGGTGAACACGGCGGCGAGCCCGACGGAGACGCCGAGCGCGAGGATGAGCGGTTCGGGCCGGAGTGTGAACAGGACGACGAACGCGAGGCTCGGCAGCACAGATTCGAGCACGCCACGCCATCCGCCGATCGCCGACCAGACGACCTTGTGCGTGCTGGCGTCCTCGGCAGGATCCAGGCCGGCCCTGCGTGCGGCGCCGCCGAGTGCGGCGCCGAGGAGCTCTGAGGTGCTCTGCTCGCGCGCCTCGTCGCTTTCGTGGTTGTCGCCGCTCACGCGGATCCGGGCGTGGCCGGCATCTTGAGCGGGATCAGATCGCGCGGCGGCATCGGTGCGCCTCCGCGAACCACGACGATCGAGCGGAACAGGTCCTCGATCTTCGCGGCGGCATCGGGGTCAGAAGCCGCAGATCCGCCGATCACTCCTCGCAGGAACCAGCGCGGTCCGTCGACGCCGACGAATCGCGCGAGCCGCAACTCCGAACCCTCGGATGCGGGGCTGGGCACCTCGGCGAGGAGTTCCTTGCCCAGCGGACCCTCGCGCTCTTCGACACGCCCGCCCTGCTGGCGGACCTGGTCGACCAGCTGCGCACGCGTCTCGTGCCAGAGACCGAGCGTGCGCGGCGCGGCGAACGGCTGCACCTGAAGCGACGAGTCGGCGTAGTCGAGTCCGACGGCGACGATGCGCTTGGTCTGCTCCTCGACCTCGAGACGCAGATTCAGTCCTTCGCGCGGGAGGATCTTGATGCCCCCGAGGTCGATGTACGGGCGGATCGGGTTCGCCTCGGACTCATCGAACGGTCCGTCTGTCGAGCGGTTCGCCGGTGCCGACTTCGACGGCGGCTGTGTGATCTCTTCAGTCATCTGCTGTTTCCTGCCTGTTCGGCGCTCTGCGAGGGTGCCTGATATCCGGTGGATCCGAATCCGTCCGCACCACGGGCGCTCTCCGGTAACTCGTCGACCGGGATGAAGTTCGCACGCGTCACCGGCATCAGGATCAACTGCGCGATCCGGTCTCCGACGGCCACATCGTACGCGTTCGATCTGTCCGTGTTGAGCAGACTCACCTTGATCTCACCGCGGTATCCGGCATCCACCGTGCCCGGCGCGTTGACGATCGTGATCCCGTGCTTTGCTGCGAGACCGCTGCGCGGCACGACGAACGCGGCGTAGCCGTCGGGCAGCGCGATCCTTACGCCCGTGGGCACGAGGGCACGTTCGCCCGGCTCGAGTCGCACGGCCTCGGCCGCGACCAGATCGGCGCCGGCATCACCCGGATGCGCGTAATGCGGCGCAAGAGACGCGATAATGGGTAGATCAACGGAATCGCTCACCACACGAGGCTAATGCAGAACCACACCCCTGACACGCTCGTTCGCTATCGCGAACGTCTTTCCCCGAGCCTCTGGCTGCTCGTGACAGCAGCCGTGATCGGGCCGATGGTGGCGCTGACCTTCACACCGCTGGGTTCGCTGCTGGCTCTGCTGATCGGCGCGGCGGCGGCGGTGCTGCTGATCGTGGGTCTCATCGCCGCATCACCCGCCGTCAGTGTGACGGGCACCGTGCTGCGCACCGGCAGAGCGCATATCGACGCGCGGTGGCTCGGCTCCGGCGTCGCGCTGGTCGGTGACGAAGCACGTGAGGCGCGTGGTACCGCGCTGCCAGCGCGCGGCTGGCACCTCATCCGCGGCGGCATCGACGGCATCGTGGTCATCCAGAACACCGACCCGGACGACCCAGTGACCAGTTGGACCATCTCCACGCGCACCCCTGACCGGCTGCTCGCGGCGATCCAGGATGCCCAGGCGGCCGCATCCGCTCACGCCTGAGCGGCAATCCGTCCTGGCACGACGACGCAATCCGTCCTGGCACGACAACGCGCCCCAAGCCATACGGCCGGGGCGCGTGAACGCGGTGCGTCTGCCGTCAGGCAGCGCACTCCTTGCAGATCGGACCTTCTGCGCCTTCGTGATCGAGCTGCGAGCGGTGCTTCACGAGGAAGCAGCTCATGCAGGTGAACTCGTCCTGCTGCGCTGGCAGCACGACGACATCGAGTTCGAGGTCGGAGAGGTCGGCACCCGGGAGGTCGAAACTCGACGGGTTGTCGGAGTCCTCGTCGCCGGTCGTGCCAGACAGTTTGTCCGGCACACGCTCCTTGAGTGCTTCGATCGACTCGGAGTCGTCTTCGCTCTTTCGGGGGGCGTCGTAGTCGGTTGCCATGCGGTAGATCTCCACTTTCATGGTGCTAGTGGGCGGTGCGCCGTCGGGTACGCGGCGGGCATAGTTTGCACGACGCAGAGACATTTAGCAAATGCCGCCACGCGCAGCAGATCAAACTCACGGCACGCCCAGCGTATTCCCGGCTCGGAGCGACTGTGCGTGACAACATGATCGAACACCCATCAGAGGGGCATTCGCATGGAAAACGTCACTATCGTCGGCACCGAAGACGACCTGCTGATCCTCGCCACCGGTTCCGGCGAGCGATTCGCGCTGGCCATCGACGATGTGCTGCAGCGCGAGATCCGTCGCGCACGTCGCCGGGACTCGGACGACGCCCCGCGCGTCATCGCCAGCCCTCGCGAGATCCAGGCGCACATCCGCTCCGGGCTCTCGGCAGTCGAGGTCGCCGAGCTTCTCGGGATCGGCGTCGACGATGTCGCCCGCTTCGAAGGACCTGTGCTGGCCGAGCGCGAGCACATCATCGGACAGGCACTCGCCGTGCCTGTGCTCATCGGCAGCGAGGTCGAACCAGACGCTCAGCCGACGTTCGGCGTCGCGATCCACGCGAAGATCGCCGATCTTCAGGCATCGGCAGAACGCTGGGCCAGCTGGAAGGACGATTCCGGCTGGATCGTCAAACTCGAGTTCGACGCCAACGAGGTGTCGCACGATGCCCGCTGGAGCTTCGACCCGCGCCGCAGCGCGCTCTCGCCCCTGAACGCGGATGCCACGCAACTCTCACGGCAGGGCTCGCTGCCCGAGGGCCTCATTCCTCGCCTGCGCGCCGTCGACAGCGACCGTGCCGAGTCCCCGTACAAGGACGACAGCCGCTTCGACTCCGGTGCGTTCGGCCCACGGCTGCTGCCCGCCCCGGAGGCGGACGTCGAAGAGCCCCTGCCGCCGGAGCGCTCCAACGCCGCAGCGCAGGCAGCTGCGATCAAGCGCGCGCCCGACGAGTCGGTGACGAGTGCTGAGACGGCCGATCTGCTCGAGGCCCTTCGCCGACGCCGTGGACAGCGTGAGAGTGCGCCTCTGCTGGATGAGGAATCCTCTGAACAGCATGACCGCACGGAAGACTCGGGACCGATCGCGCTGTTCGAGTCTCTCGAGCCGGAGTACGTGGAGCAGAAACCGAAGCGCACACCGGATGCCGCGCCTCAGGACTCTTCGAGCGACGCCTCCGGACGACGTCGCCGCCGCAATGCGATGCCGTCGTGGGACGAGATCGTCTTCGGCGCACGCACCGACGACTGACGCGCACGCATCGGCTGCTGAGCCGACGCAGTTCCACGCTCGATCAGACCGCGAACGCCCCACGCAGGATGTACGGAACCTGTCGTTCCTCGGGTGTCAGTGCACCGTGCTGGCCGACCATTCCGCGCGCGCGCTGGTCTTCGGCGGTGCCGTCGTAGAACGCCCTGTTGCCGCGTGCGATCACCAGCAGATCGCCGATGCGGGAGGCCGCAGCCGGCGTCACGCGCGCACCGAACAGGCCGGTCGCGATCGCCTCGGTGCCGCTGAGCACTTCGGCGTCGCCCTCGCTCGCGATACGCCATCGTTGAAGGGCCGCCTCGGCATCGGCATCCGGTTCCAGGTACACGTGCAGCATGCGGGGCTCTCCCCCGATGTGACGCACCCCGTCCAGGCGGGCGTCGCCTTCGTCGAGGACGACATGCCGATGCGCAGGAACGTCGATCATGCCGTGATCCGCCGTGACGAGCACTCCGACCTGGCGCGGAGGGACCGCCGAGAGCGCTCCGTCGATCTCTTCCAGCGCCGCGATCCATTCCGCAGACTCGACACCGTGCTTGTGCCCCGCCTTGTCGACTTCAGGGAGGTAGCAGTACACGAGCGAGCCGGGGTTGTCAGCGGCGAGCTGGTAGGCGACGGCCACGCGCTCGGCCGGTGTCTTCGCCGCGACGAACGCGGCACCTCGCATGGTCGCCCTCGTGAAGCCGCTGTGCGCGTAAGCGGCAATACCGACCGCGAAGGCGCCGTGCCCCGCCGCGATCGCTCGCTCGAACACCGGGGGCGCCGGTTGCCAGACGAGCGGATCTATGCCGTCGCTCTCCCATCCGGAGAGCTGGTTCACCAGCCTGTCGTGCTCCCGATCGAGCACGCGGTAGCCCACCAATCCGTGCTCGCCCGGCTCCAGGCCGGTCAGAGTGCTCGTGAGCGCTGCCGCCGTGGTCGTGGGGAACACCGAGTAGGCGACATCCTTCTTGCCCAGGCCGGCCGTCATGCGACGGGCATGGCCGGCGTGGCCGCGCAGCTGGATCGCACCGAGTCCATCGACGATGACGAGGACGACCGATCGGGCAGGTCTCAGCGCCCCGTCGGCACCCTCGAGCGCCACCAGCAAGTCGCCCGCCACCCCGGTCAGGCTCCGGGCGGGCGTCGGCGCGGACGGTAGAATCAGAGACATCCGAGCCAGTCTTTCACAGGCCCAGCATCGTCCCCAGGAAGTCCATGCCCCGCACCGAATCCACCGAGCCCGTCGAGGAGCGCATCCAGGACATCGATCTGTCCTCCGAGATGCAGGGATCATTCCTCGAGTACGCCTACTCGGTGATCTATTCCCGCGCGCTCCCGGATGCCCGCGACGGACTCAAGCCCGTGCAGCGCCGCATCCTGTATCAGATGGCGGAGATGGGACTGCGCCCAGACCGCGGCCATGTCAAGAGCGCCCGAGTCGTCGGCGAGGTGATGGGAAAGCTGCACCCCCACGGCGACTCCGCCATCTATGACGCACTCGTACGCCTGTCGCAGGACTTCGCACTCCGGGTGCCGCTCGTCGACGGGCATGGAAACTTCGGCTCCCTCGACGACGGCCCCGCCGCATCCCGCTACACCGAGGCCCGCCTCGCACCGGCCTCGCTCGCGCTCACCGAGAACCTCGACGAAGACGTCGTCGACTTCGTGCCGAACTACGACGGCCAGTTCCAGCAGCCGGCCGTGCTGCCGGCAGCGTTCCCCAACCTCCTCGTCAACGGTGCCAGCGGCATCGCCGTGGGCATGGCGACGAACATGGCGCCGCACAACCTCATCGAGGTCGTCGCCGCAGCCATCCATCTGCTCGAGAATCCGGATGCCACCCTCGACGAGCTGATGGAGTTCGTCCCAGGACCCGATTTCCCCTCGGGCGGCATCATCATGGGGCTGGACGGCATCAAAGACGCCTACTCGAACGGCCGCGGCGCCTTCAAGGTGCGCGGCAAGGTCTCGGTCGAATCCATCGGCCCCCGGCGCACCGGCATCATCGTCACCGAACTGCCCTACATGGTCGGCCCTGAACGACTGATCGAGAAGATCCGCGATGCCGTGCAGGCGAAGAAGCTGCAGGGCATCAGCGATGTCAACGACCTCACAGACCGTCAGCACGGCCTGCGTGTCGCGATCGGCATCAAGACCGGCTTCGACCCGAACGCCGTGCTCGAGCAGCTTTATCGGCTGACGCCCTTGGAAGACTCGTTCAACATCAACAATGTCGCGCTCGTCGAAGGGCAGCCGCGCACGCTGGGCCTGAAAGAGATGCTCAGCGTGTACGTGGGCCACCGGCTCGAGGTCATCACCAGGCGCAGTCGGTACCGTCTCGCACGGCGGGAAGAGCGCCTGCACCTGGTTGAAGGGCTTCTCGTCGCGATCCTCGACATCGACGAGGTCATCCAGGTCATCCGCTCCTCCGACGACTCAGAGCAGGCCCGCACACGTCTACGGACCGTGTTCGACCTCTCCGAGGCGCAGGCCGAGTACATCCTCGAACTCCGGCTGCGCCGCCTGACGAAGTTCTCCCGCGTCGAACTCGAGACCGAACGCGATGCGCTGCAGGCGGAGATCGCTCAACTTCGCGAGCTGCTCGGAAGCGAGGTGCTGCTGCGTGCGCAGGTCGCCAAGGAGCTGGATGCCGCGGCCGAGGCATACGGCACCCCACGGCGCACGCTGCTGACGAACGGCAAGCCCGCCCCGCCACGCCGTGCGAAGGCCGGCGAGCCGGATCTGCAGATCGCCGACGTGCCGACCGTCATCGCGCTGTCGACGACGGGTCGCGCGGTGCGTGTCGACCTCGCAGAGGGCCAGGACCTCAGCCGTCCTGCACGCCGCAGCAAGCACGATGCGATCATCTCGACGACGACGACGACCGTGCGCGGCGAGGCCGGTGCCATCACCACGACCGGACGCCTGCTGCGCTTCTCCCCCGTCGATCTGCCTTCCGTCCCCGGCACGTCGGTGCAGCTGGCCGCCGGCACGCCGCTGCGCGACTACCTCGGCATCACGTCGCGCTCGGAGAAGGTGCTCGCGCTGGTGGATCTGTCATCGGATGTCCCGGTGGCGATGGGGACTGCGCAGGGGACGATCAAGCGCATCGTGCCCTCCGGCCTTCCTGTGCGCCCCGAGATCGAGGTCATCTCCCTCAAGCCGCAAGATGCAGTGGTCGGTGCGGCATCGGCGTCAGACGACTCCGAGGTCGTGTTCGTCACCACCGATGCTCAGCTGCTCCACTTCCCCGCATCCGCAGTGCGCACCCAGGGTGCGGCGGCCGGCGGAATGGCCGGCGTCAAGCTCGGCTCGAGCGCGGCCGTGCTGTTCTTCGGCGTCGTGGATTCGAGCGACGATGCGACCGTGGCGACCGTCTCCGGTGCTGAGGGCGTGATCCCCGGAACGGATGCCGGACGCGCCAAGGTCTCCGCCTTCGCGGAGTTCCCCGCCAAGGGCCGTGGCACCGGCGGCGTGCGCGCGCATTCATTCCTGCGCGGCGAGGATCGGCTCACCGTGGCGTGGGCTGGCGCGGCTCCCGCGTACGCGGTCGGCACGGACGGTGCCGTGCGCACGCTTCCGGAGACCCCGGCCAAGCGCGACGCCTCGGGTCAGCTGATCGACGGCGTGATCGGCTCGATCGGCCGCCCGGTCATCTGACCCGCACGGCGGCGCCGTCGGACGGCCGCGTTCAATCGCGTTCGACGGCATCGGTGCCGAGATCGCCGAGCCCCTGCTCGATGACCCGTGCGACGGTCTCCGCATACGCGCCGTCGGGATCCAGGTCCGGATCGAACACCGTGACAGATGCGCCCCAGGCGCGAGGGGCGATCCATCGGAGCAGCGCGATGAGCTCATCCGGCGCCAATCCGCCCGGGTCCGGGCTGTCGACGGCGGGCATGTGCTCGGGGTCGAGCACGTCGACGTCGACCTGGAGCCAGTATCCGCGCTCCAGCCCGGGTGTGGCGATGATCTGCGCCGCTGCGCGCGCACCGCCGTGCAGGATGACGCGATCGGCGGGGATGGTCAGCGCGATCAGCGGCGACAGTTCAGAGACGTGCTCGTCCTCGCGTCGGCAGCCGACATGCACGGTCGTGTCGGCGTCGAAGTAGGGGCCGAGACCGTCGATGTCGGCGATCTCCGGAACATGGTGCCCGATCGCGGCTGCGAGGTCTTCGCCGGCGAGGCTCCCGTAGGCGTCGCTGTTCCCCGGATGACGGAAATCGGTGTGGCCGTCCACGTGCACGAGTCCCCCACCGCCCGACACCTTGCTTGCCATGCCTGCGGCCATGAGCAGGCTGCAGTCACCACCGAGAACAAGTGGCGCCAGCCCGGCAGCGCGAGCCTCGACGATGCGACGCGCGAGGAGCCGCGCGTGATAGATGATCGCTCCTTGATTGCGCATGGTGCCGACGGCGCGACGGCCCTCGTCGTCGACATAGCGACCGGGCAGCACAGCGCCCCAGTCGACTGCTCCCCTGCCGATCAGCACCTCATGCAGGCCGGTCTCCCGCAGGGCCTCCGGCGCCTTCGATGTCCCCGGCACCGAACCCGGTTGCGGGGGCCTCAGCCCGAGATTCGACGGCGCGGAGATCAGGGCGATCACAGGGTCGCCCTCCCCCGTGCCGTCGTGTCCCGTGCGGTAGTTCGACGTCACGCGTCGATCGACTCCCGGGAGAGCTGGTCGGACGAGTCGATGATGAACTCGCGACGGGGCGCGACCTCGTTGCCCATCAGCAGTTCGAACACCCGGCCTGCGGCCTCGGCATCCTCCATACGCACGCGCCGCAGCAGTCGCCCGCCTCGGTCCATCGTCGTGTTGGCCAGTTGATCGGCATCCATCTCGCCGAGTCCCTTGTACCGCTGGATCGGCTCATGCCAGCGCTTGTTCGCCTTGCGGAGCTTCGCGAGCAGGGCGTGCAGCTCCTGCTCGGTGTAGGTGTAGATGGTCTCGTTCGGCTTGGACCCGGGGTTCATCACGATGACCCGGTGCAGCGGAGGAACCGCGGCGAAAACTCGTCCCTCCTCGATCAGTGGACGCATATAGCGGAAGAACAGCGTGAGCAGCAGCGTGCGGATGTGCGCGCCGTCGACGTCGGCGTCGCTCATCAGGATGATCTTGCCGTAGCGTGCAGCGGAGATGTCGAATGTGCGTCCGGAGCCTGCGCCGATGGTCTGGATGATCGCGGCGCATTCGGCATTGGAGAGCATGTCGCCGATGGATGCGCGCTGGACGTTGAGGATCTTGCCACGGATGGGCAGCAGTGCCTGGATCTCACTGTCCCTGGCACGACGAGCCGTCCCCAGCGCGGAGTCGCCCTCGACGATGAACAGCTCGCTGCGCGAGACGTCGCTGGATCGGCAATCCACGAGCTTGATAGGGAGCGAAGACGACTCGAGGGCGTTCTTGCGTCGCTGGGTCTCCTTGTGCGCACGTGCCGAGATACGCGCCTTCATCTCGGAGACGACCTTGTCCAGCAGCTGGCTGGCCTGGTTCTTGTCATCGCGTTTCGTCGAGGTGAACCGGGCGCCGAGCTCTTTGCGAAGCACCTGCGCCACGACCTGGCGTACGGCGGGTGTGCCGAGCACCTCCTTCGTCTGGCCCTCGAACTGCGGTTCCGGCACCTCGACGGTGAGCACGGCCGTGAGACCGGCGAGCACATCGTCCTTCTCGACCTTGTCGTTTCCGACCTTGAGCCTGCGCGCGTTCTGCTCGACCTGGGCGCGCAGCACCTTCAGCAGTTCCTGCTCGAATCCCTGCTGATGCGTGCCGCCCTTGGGCGTCGCGATGATGTTCACGAACGAGCGTGTCACCGTCTCGTAGCCGGTGCCCCACCGCATGGCGAGATCGACACGGCACTCGCGTTCGACCTCCTGCGAGGTCATGTGGCCGTTCGCCTGCAGAACGGGAACCGTCTCCTTGAACGTTCCGGTGCCCTGAATGCGCCAGGTGTCGGTGATCGGTGCATCCACGGCGAGGTAGTCGACGAACTCCGCGATGCCGCCGTCGTAGCGGTACGAGACCTCCACCGATTCCGTCGCCGAGGTCGGCGACTCGGTTGCTGAGCCTGTCGAAGCACGATCGTCGCGGACGACGATCTCGAGCCCCGGCACGAGGAACGCTGTCTGACGTGCGCGGTTCTCGAGCTCCGCGAGCTGGAACGCAGCATCCTTCGTGAATATCTGACGATCGGCCCAGTACCGCACACGCGTTCCGGTGACACCCCGCGGGGCCTTGCCTGCGACTCTGAGCTCGCTGCTCTTCTCGAACGGGGAGAACGGTGCATCCGGTCGCTTCTCGCCCGAATCCTTGAAGTTGCCCGGCTCCCCGCGGTGGAACGACATCGCATAGGTCTTGCCCCCGCGGTCGACTTCGACGTCGAGCCGTTCGGAGAGCGCGTTCACGACGGACGCGCCCACTCCGTGCAGACCACCGGATGCCGCGTACGAGCCGCCGCCGAACTTTCCGCCGGCGTGGAGCTTGGTGTAGACGACCTCGACCCCGGTCAGACCCGTGCGCGGTTCGATGTCGACGGGGATGCCGCGGCCGCGGTCGTGCACCTCGACACTGCCGTCCGCATGCAGGATCACGTCGATGCGTGTGCCATTGCCGCCGACGGCCTCATCGACAGAGTTGTCGATGATCTCCCACAGGCAGTGCATGAGCCCTGGAGACCCGTTCGATCCGATGTACATGCCGGGGCGCTTGCGAACCGCCTCAAGGCCTTCGAGAACCTGAAGATGATGGGCGGAATACTCAGCGGTCACAATCCTCGATTCTATTCGCGACCACGTTCGATGCTCTGCAGACACTCCCCTGGCGACGCACCCTCGCGACTCCGGCGTACGCGCTGAGCGAAACACGCCGTCCATCGGGCATGACTATCAGCCAGCCGTGGTTGTATTGAGGACATTCCCACTGGAGATGCCGATACCCGAGGAGGCACCGAGATGAACGCTACAACCGAACGTGAGACCTCCACCGTCGAGTACCGTCTGACCGCGATGGACCGCTGCGACTCATGTGGCGCGCAGGCCTACATCGCAGCCGAGGTCAACGGCTCCGAACTGCTCTTCTGCGCCCACCACGGCCGCAAGTACGAAGAGAAGCTCCGCGACGTCGCGACGTCATGGCACGATGAGACCGCTCGTCTCGTCGACGCTGTGTGACACAGTCCGTCGCCTGACTGATTCGTCAGTCCACGATCACCCGCCGCACCGCTGAGGTGAGGCGGGTGATGATCTCTTCGCCCACGGTGTCGATGCGCTCGGCCAGTGTCGTCGCATCCGATTCGCCCTGTTCTCCCGGTCCGAACACGGTCACCGTGTCACCGACGCGGGCGCCGCTCCAGTTTCGGACCAGCGTGCTCGTCGCGTCGATCCGCACGATCTCTCGCAGGCCTCCCGGGGTTCCGACGCTCGCGCCCACGAGGTTCGAGGGAAGTCCGTGGAACGCGCCGAGCCCGATGACGACTTCACTCGCGCGCTCCTCGATGACCCGAGCGCGCAGCGCTGCGATCGGCGTGACACCGGGGATCTCAGGTCCGTCCGCCGAGCGGATGCCGTAGCAGAACGCACCGATCCGGCACACCGTGCCGCGCAGCTCCGGGCGCCACCAGGATGCCGCCGAGGCGGTCAGGTGCAACGACTGCGGCGCGGCGCCCATGGCTCGCACCACCTCGACGGCGTCACGGAACGCGCGGGCGGACTCGTCGTCTTCCGCGTCACTCGCTTCGGCGAGATGACTCCACACGCCGACCACTTCGATCAGGCCCGCCCGCTGCGCGGCCATCGCATCCGCGATAACCCGGGGCCAGTCCTCCGGCCGGATGCCGTTGCGGTGCAGCCCGGTGTCGATCTTCAGATGCACCCGCGCGGTGAGCCCGACGCGGCCGGCGACGTCGGTCACCCGTCTCAGATATTCGGCGGCTCCGACGCCCACCTGGATCCGGGCTCGCAATGCACGTTCGATCTCGTCGTCGCTCGAATCGGCCCAGGCGAACACCGTGGCGTGCTCTGCCTGCGCGCGGATGCGCAAAGAAGTGTGCACGTCGTAGCCGCCGAACAATTCGACGGGTCGCGTCGCATCTGTCGCAGCGGAGGCGGCCCACTCCACGCCGTGACCATATGCGTCGTCCTTCATCGCCAGCATGAGCTGTGCGGGGCCGATCCGCTCCTGCACCGCGGCGAGGTTCTGCTGGAAGCGCGTGCGTGAGATCTCGAGCGAGGGCGTCATCAAGGCGTCCATTCGCGCACCGCCTTGGAGCCTGCGACGGTGATGAGCTCGGTGATGCCGAGCCCCGTGATGTCCGCCCATTCCGTCAGGGCATCGCGGACGACACCCGTGCCACCGAAGTAGACGACGTCCGCACCCACGACGTCGCCTGCCGCCGCGTCCTCGAGGTCGACGACGCATACGTCCATCGCCACTCGTCCGACGATCGGTCGCAGTACGCCGTCGACTTCGACGTGAGCCGAGCTGCCGAGCGCGCGGACGATTCCCTGCGCGTACCCGCCGGTCACCAGTGCCACGGTCGTATCGACAGCGGCGCGATGGCGGTAGCCGTACGAGACCGCTTCACCGGCCCGCAGCGGCTTGGTCGAGACGATCCGGCCCACGAGCCGCATCGCCGGTACGGTCCGGGCGCCGGGAAGGCCGTAGAGGAGGCCGCTGTCGATGTTCGCCTCTCCGGTCGTCACAGCGCGCACGCCCAGTGCGTGCACGAGGTCGGCGACGTGCGCATCGTCGACCAGGACCGCTTGCACTCCGGCGTCGCGAACCACCGCGGCGACTTCGAGCACGCCGTGTCCGAGCGCGTCGCCTCGAAGGTCGGCCAGCTCGCCGCCGAGCGCGACGGCCTCGCGGGCGCCCTCACGCAACGCTCCCGCCGAGACGAGTGCGCGCGGCAGGCTCCCGGTCTGGGTCACCGCCTGCTGGCCTCGATCACCGGAAGATGCCTCGCTCGGCTGCCGGTGCGGATGCCGGTGGCGCTCACGCGGGTCTCGTAGAGTCCCGGCGTCCAGTTTCCCTCGATCAGCATCGGACCGTCAGGTCCGACAGCGACGTCCCACCCGATGTACGGCACGGTGGGCACCTCCTGCGCGGCGCGTGTGACGAGGGCGACGACGCGATCCCACATCGGCACCTCGAAGTCGACGATCGACTTGCCCGAATCCGGGTGCGTCTCGTACCGTGACTTGTGCTTGCCGGTGTGGCCCGGTCCGAAGGACTTGCCGTTCTCGTCGATCATCGTGAAGAAGCCGCCCCAGGTGAACTGATCGCTCACTGCGCCTCGGCCGAATTTCTGCGCTGCCATCAGCACGTGCACCTTCGAGCCGTCGAAGAACGTCGCCACGCGGGTGGTGTTGACGGTTCCTTCGCAGTACTCATTGAGATACGGATGCTGCTCGATGCGCTGCTCGATGAGCCGCTGACCCTTGTCACGCAGCTCGTCGCGGAACGCGTTCCAGTCAGTGATCTCCGCTGCGTCGTACCGGAAGACGCCCTTGCCCTCGCGGCCTACAGGCGTCTTGGCGATGAAGATCGGGTTCTTCTCAGCGAACGCGCGCAGACCCTCAGCATCCACCTCATCGAGGTCGAGCCAGTCGCGGCCGAGGTACTCGGCGAAGCGGCGGTTGAAGGTGATCTTGTTCTCGAACTGCAGCACGTCGGTGCGGTCGTTGACCGCCTGGGCCAGATGATGCTGGATCAACGAGGTCATGAAGGTCTTGCGCTCGCTCTTGGTCAGCAGCGCGAAGTCGGCCTCGTAGTAGTCGATGTATGCCGTGTCGTGCAATGCCGCCCAGACGAGCATGTCGACGAACACCTTCGGCGCCCACTTGCCCTGCTCCTTGGCGATCTGGGACGCGAACCCCCACACCCGACGCGGATCGAACGAGGTGAGGCGCCTCAGAAGGTACTTCAGGCGCGCAGCGGGTGCGACGTCTCGAGACAAGGGCAAAGACCTTTCGGCGGGGGCATGTCAGAACGTCTCATGCTACTCGCTCCGCCTGCCCGGATCCGCTGAGATCTGCGTGTTAGCCTGGGTCGGTGGATCAGAAGCGGTTGCGCATCCGGTACCTTTTCGACCGGGCTCGGCGGCTCAATCCGACCCAGCTGTTCGAATTGGCGCACCAGGTGAAGAAGGTGTCGAAGGCACCTCTCCCCGTCATCGTCGGCGACATGCTGTGGTGCTCCGTGCGCTACGAGATGGGCTTCCGCGACTACGTCGTGTGGGACATCCGCATCCTCAACGCACGCGAGCGGGCGACGTGGATGACGCACCCCAAGGCGTTCCGCCTCAATCGCACCCTCAACGGGCCGGATTCCAAGATCATCCTCGGCGACAAGATGCGCTTCCTCACCGACTTCGCCGATCTCACCGGCCGCGAGTGGATCGATGCGGCTGCGGCCGGCGACGACGAACTGCGTGCCTTCATCGACCGGCACCCTCGTGTGATCGCCAAGCCGGCCGCTGGTGAGGGCGGCGCGGGCATCGGCATCTACGAGACCGCGGAGGTGTCAGACGTCGCAGCGTGGCGGGCGCTGCTGGTCGAGCGCGACCAGACCCTGCTCGAAGAGGTGCTGACCCAGCACGACGATCTGAATGCCCTCTACCCCGACAGCGTGAACACCGTGCGGATGATCACCTACCGCGACCCGGCGGGCGAGCTGCACGTGATCGCATCCGTGCTGCGCATCGGCAATGGCGCCGTGATCGACAACTTCGCCTCCGGCGGCATGTTCACCATGCTCGACGACGACGGCGTCGCCCTCTATCCTGGCGTCGACAAGCAGTCGAACATCTACCAGCGGCATCCGGCCACCGGAACGACCATCACGGGTCTGCAGGTGCCGTTCTACCCAGAGGTCGTGGCGATGATCGCCGAGGCCGCGAAGCGGCTGCCGACGGTGCCGTACGTCGGCTGGGACATCGCGATCACGCCCGACGGGCCCGCGCTCATCGAGGCGAACCACAACTCGAGCGTCTTCCAGATGAAGCCTTCGGCCTCTGGCATCCGCACCGGCCTGCTGTACCGCTACCGCGACGCGATCGGCGCGGACGTGGTCGACAACAAGCGCTGAGCGATCGCATCCCCACGGGTCGCTGAGCGAGCGGTGTACTGAGCGAGCGAAGCGAGTCGAGGTGACGAAACGCGTTGAGCGAGCCGCAGGCGAGTCGCCACGTACCCCGACTCGGATCAGCTGCGACGGTTCCGCACCGTGTCGATCGCAACCCTCAGCTCCGGAACGCGGAACAGGAACAACAGCAGCAGGTACACCGCGCCAGCTACGGCAGCGATCACGACAGCGCCGAGCGCTCCCCAGAGCTTGTCCTGGAGCATCCAGCCGTCCGCTCCCCCACTCAGCAGGTACGCCCCGTAGCCGGCGGCACCCGCGGGAATCGCCATAAGAGCGAAGCGGACAAGCGCCCTCCACGTACTGCCGAGTCCGAGCGGACCGATCTTACGACGAAGCAGGATCGTCGCAAGCACTGTCTGCACGATCCCAGAACACGCTTGAACCAGCGCAACTGCCGCGGCCCGCCATTCAACTGGGACCGTGAACGCGACCACGATCGTGAAGATGAGTACCAAAGAGGCCTGCACAACCGTGAAGATGAACGGCGTACGCGCATCGCCGTAGGCGTAGAACGTTCGCTGCACGATGAACAGCACTGCCATCGGCAACAGGCTCACCAGGAAGGCCAGCAGCACGGGAGCAACGGCCAGTGCCGCGTCCGCACTGTTGCTGAACACCCGAGACGCAGGCGCTGCCGCCGCCGCGACCGCCGCAGTCGCGACGAGAATGAACAGCCCGAGGATGCGGATCGACTGCGCGATGTCACCGCGCAGTTCCACGTCGCGCTTGGCAGCGGCGTGCTCGCTGATGCGCGTGAAATAGGGCGTACCGATCGCGAGGATGATCATCGAGTAGGGCACCATGTATACCAGCCAGGCGTTCTGCGAGGCGAACACGGATGCGTGATCTCCGGAAGCCTTTGAGAGCGTCTGCGTCTGCACGATGCCGACGAGCTGACCGATGAGGGTGGTCAGCAAGGTCCACGTCGCCAGCGTGCGCATGTGTCCGAGACCCATGCCCCGCCAGCGGAAATCGAGTCGCAGCGGGATGCCGGCCTTGCGCCAGAAGAAGATCAGCACCACGGTCTGCGCGACGATGCCGAGGGTGGCGGTGCCTGCGAGGACCATCACCATCGTCGAATTCCATGCCGAGATCTCATTGAGGTCAGATCCGAACAGCGTCATGAAGACCAGGAATCCGGCGATCGAGACGACGTTGTTCATGATCGGCGCCCAGGCGTACGGGGCGAACATCTTGCGGGCATTGAGGATCTCGCCGAGCAGCGCGAACATTCCGTAGAAGAACAGTTGCGGGATGCACCAATACGCAAATTGTGTCGCGAGATCAAGCTGTTCCGGCGTGAACCCGGCCGATGCGAACAGCCTCACGAGCAGCGGAGCACAGAAGAACGCGACAACCGTGACGCCCGCGACGAGCACGAACCCGAGGGTGAGCAGCTTCGCCAGGAACGCGTGCCCGCTGTCCTTCTGCGCAGTGGCCCGCACCACCTGAGGCACGATGACGCCGGTGAGGACTCCTGCCGAGATCACCTGGTAGATGCCGTTGGGCAGCGCGTTCGCCGTCGCGAAAGCATCGCCGACCCGACCGAGAGAACCGACCGCTGCAACGAGCACGACTGTGCGCAGCAGCCCGGTGATGCGCGACGTGAGCGTACCCGCCGCGATCATGGCGCTGGCGCGACCGAGTCCCATGCGTGTGGTGATTCCCCTCCGCGACCGTCGTCGGTGATCCGACGTCAGACGGTGCGATCTCAGACGGTGCGGATGATGCCCATCGGGGTGGACTCGCGTCCCTGTCCGAGCGGGTTGTCCTTCAGGATACGCACGAGACGCATTTCGCCGGCCTTGTCGAGCGTGGATCCCAGGATGTTCCCACCCAGGTCGTTGATGTCCACGACCGCGACATCGGCCTTGCCTCCGATGAGTGCCTTGAGATGCGACGCCACCTGGCGCGGGTTCTTCGGGCCCAGCACGACGGCCTCGTTGTACGGCGGAATCGTGTGCGAAGTCGGTCCGTCGATCGCTCGAGCCTTGTCACCGGCGATGCGGTAGAAGTCGCCCTTGCGCCCGAACGCCTTCGTCACCGCTGCGACGGCGGCCGCGAGCAGGATGCGCGGGGTGCCGCACTCCCGCAGCGCCATCTCCATCGTCTCGGGCATGCCGAGACCGATGCCGTACGGCGTGCGGGTGACGTACTTCGACAGGAACAGCGCGAGCTTGCGCGGCTGGATCTCGTCGAGACGGTAGGAGCGTCCCTGCGTGATCGCGACGATCTTCTCTGTGACGAAAAGCAGGTCGCCTGGCTGCACGGCATCCGTCGCGTACTCGGTGACGATCTGATCGATGTCGTCCTCGGGCATGACCACGCGCGTGCGCAGCGGGATGCGGGCGTACTTCTTGCCGTCGACGCTCGTCTCGAGAGTCTTGCCGTCGTTCGCCCTACCGTCGTTCTCCGTGCCCGCGTTCTCCTGGGTCATTCGAGGTAGTCCCGCAGCGACTGCGAGCGGCTCGGGTGACGCAGCTTGGCCATCGTCTTCGACTCGATCTGGCGGATGCGCTCGCGCGTGACGCCGAACGTGTCACCGATCTGGTCGAGTGTCTTGGGCTGACCGTCGCCGAGACCGAAGCGCATGCGGATCACGCCTGCCTCGCGCTCGGAGAGCGAGTCGAGCAGCTGCTCGAGCTGACGCTGCAGCATCGTGAAGCCCACGGCGTCGGCCGGGACGACAGCCTCGGTATCCTCGATGAGGTCACCGAACTCGCTGTCGCCGTCCTCGCCGAGGGGTGTGTGCAGCGAGATCGGCTCGCGACCGTACTTCTGCACCTCGACGACCTTCTCAGGCGTCATGTCGAGTTCGCGGCTGAGCTCTTCCGGCGTGGGCTCGCGACCGAGATCCTGCAGCATCTGCCGCTGCACGCGGGCGAGCTTGTTGATGACCTCGACCATGTGCACCGGGATGCGGATCGTGCGGGCCTGATCGGCCATAGCGCGAGTGATCGCCTGACGGATCCACCAGGTGGCGTAGGTCGAGAACTTGAAGCCCTTGGTGTAGTCGAACTTCTCGACCGCACGGATCAGACCCAGGTTTCCCTCCTGGATGAGATCCAGGAACTGCATACCGCGGCCGGTGTAGCGCTTGGCGAGCGAGACGACGAGGCGGAGGTTGGCGCCGAGCAGGTGGCTCTTCGCGCGGTGTCCGTCACGGGCGACCCACTGCAGGTCGAGACCGAGCTGGCCGGTCTTCTCGGCAGCCGTCATGTTCGACAGCTTCTCCTCGGCGAACAGGCCAGCCTCGATGCGCATCGCGAGCTCGACCTCTTCGGCCGCGTTCAGGAGTGCGACCTTGCCGATCTGCTTCAGGTAGTCCTTGACCGGGTCGGCGGTGGCGCCGGTGATCTGCGTCGAGTAGACCGGTACATCGTCTTCGTCCTTGGACGTCAGGACGATGGCACCCGTCGGGAGCGGCTCGGTGAATGCCGGCTTCTTGTCGTCGTCGTCCGCATCGTCGGCGACGAGTCCGTCGGGAGTGTCTTCTTCTACGACGTCGTCGGCCTTCTTGCGCCGTACCGGCGCCTTCTTGGCAGCAGGGGCCTTCTTGGCTGCGGGAGCCTTCTGTGCTGCGGGAGCCTTCTGTGCTGCGGGAGCCTTCTTGGCTGCCGGCTTCTTTGCGGCAGGAGTGGTCTCCGGCTCGACGGCGTCGGTCGAAGCAGTCTCGGCTGCGGTCTTCGTCTTCGTCGTCCGGGAGTTCTTGGTCGCGGCAGGAGTCACGTTTCGCCTTTCACGGGGCAGCGCGCCCGCCCCGGGACATTTCGGACACTAGTAAGACCCTTGTCAAGTCATCAGCCTTGCGGCGAATGATTGACAACGGGTCGGATTACCAGTATCGCACACCAATGGGGGTGCGGATGCAACTCCCGGGTTCTAGTTCGAGGTGCAACGTGGTGTGGCTTGGCTTGAGCATAGTTCGTTGAAGATCTCGGCGGGGGTTGCCCAGCCGAGGACTCGGCGGGGGCGGTTG